>Ga0194048_10000006_pt1 | contig 126701 bp, 119 predicted proteins | sample JunL225m_MetaG_FD_161685 | JGI IMG/M metagenome (GOLD analysis project Ga0194048, IMG submission 161685) | Anoxic zone freshwater microbial communities from boreal shield lake in IISD Experimental Lakes Area, Ontario, Canada - Jun2016-L222-5m | ecosystem: Environmental > Aquatic > Freshwater...
CGGGTAACAGCTTTGCGGGTAGCTACACCAGCACCGTCACGGTCGCTGCTGTCACTGGCCCGTAACCAGGGCTTCACGCGCCAAAGGCGCCGGCCCGGCCCGCTGCTTGGGCCGGCGCCCTCCCTCCCTTCGAAAGGGCGCCCCACTGCGGCGGGGCGTCCTTTTGTCTTTTTGCCAACGGTGCGGGCCGCGGCTATCGTTGAACCGATGGTTCCCGAGCGCGCCCTGCCTGTCGTCCCGGTCTTCACCGACGGCGCCGCCCTGCTTGCGCTTGCCCTCCTCCTTCCCCGCTAGGGGAGGCGACGCACGACATACCCGTCCCTGCTCACGCAACAACGGGAGAAGTCCGTCCCGAGGAGGCCACTCACATGTCAATGCCTTACTGGAAGTACCGTCCGTACGAGACGATCGCGCTGCCCGACCGCACCTGGCCAGACCGTGTCATCGACCACGCGCCGATCTGGTGCTCGACCGACCTGCGCGACGGCAACCAGGCGCTCGTCAAGCCGATGGACCCGGCGCGCAAGCAGAAGATGTTCGACCTGCTCGTCACCCTCGGTTTCAAGGAGGTCGAGGTCGGCTTCCCGTCGGCGTCCAAGACCGACTTCGACTTTCTGCGCCAGCTGATCGAGAACGACCTGATCCCCGACGGGATGACGATCGCCGTCCTCACGCAGGCGCGACCCGAGCTGATCGAGCGCACCTACGAGGCGATCGAAGGGGCAAAGCGAGCGATCGTGCACCTCTACAACTCGACCTCCGAGACGCAGCGCCGCGTCGTCTTCCGGCTCGACCGCGACGGCATCCGCGATCTGGCAGTGCGCGGGACGGCGCTCTGCAAGTCGCTCGCCGCCCAGACGGCCACCGAGATCGTGTTCGAGTACTCACCCGAGAGCTTCCACGGGACCGAGCTCGACTACGCGCTCGAGGTCTGTGAGGCGGTCATGGCCGAGTGGCAGCCGGCGGCGGAGAAGCCGATGATCCTCAACCTGCCGACAACCGTGGAGGCGTTCCCGCCGAATGTCTACGCCGATCGGCTCGAGTGGTTCCAGCGGCACGTCTCGGCACGCGACCACTTCATCCTGAGCGTCCATCCGCACAACGACCGTGGCACGGCTGTCGCGACCGCCGAGCTCGGGCTGATGGCTGGCGCACAGCGCGTCGAGGGGACGCTGTTTGGAAACGGCGAGCGCACGGGCAACGTCGACATCGTCACCCTGGCGGTGAACCTCTTCACCCAGGGCGTCGATCCGCAGCTCGATCTCTCCCGCATCGACGAGGCAAAGCGCATCGTCGAGGAGTGCAACGAGCTGCCCGTGCACCCGCGGCATCCGTGGGCGGGAGAGCTCGTCTACACCGCGTTCTCCGGCTCGCACCAGGACGCGATCAAGAAGGGGATGTACGCCCAGCAGCGCTCGGCCTCGGAGCAGTGGGACGTCCCGTATCTGGCGGTCGACCCGATGGATCTCGGCCGGACATATGAGGCGATCATCCGCGTCAACTCGCAGTCGGGCAAGGGCGGGGTCGCGTACCTGATGGAGACCGAGCACCATCTCGAGCTGCCGCGCGGCCTCCAGGTCGACTTCGCACAGAAGGTGCAGGCGATCACCGACGCCCGTGGCGACGAGCTGACCGCCGACGAGCTGATGGCAGCCTTCCAGCAGCACTACCTCTCCGTGGCGCGGCCATACGAGATCGTCTCGTACGTCCACTCGAGCGCGGAGGAGGACAGGATCGTCGCCCAGCTGCTCGTCGACGGGCAGACGCAGGAGGTGACCGGCGTCGGCAACGGCCCGATCGCCGCGCTCGTCAACGCCTTCGACACCTACTTCGGGATCACCGTGCGGATCCGGAACTACCACGAGCACTCGATGGCGGCCTCCGCCGACGCAACCGCCGCCGCCTACGTCGAAGCCGACGTCGATGACGACGCGGTGTGGGGTGTCGGCCTCCATCCGAGCATCGTCACGGCCTCGCTGCGCGCGGTCGTCAACGCGGTCGACAGGGCGCTCGCCCTGCGTCAGTCGCTCGAGGCGGCCAGCGCGGTGTTCGACGTGCGCTAGCCGGGGAGGAGTCGCCGCAGCCGCGCGAGCTCGGCGCGCTGGTAGAAGCGAAGCGGTACGAGGGCAAACGGGAAGGCGAGGATGAGCGCGATCGCGAGCGGCAGCGAGCCAACGACGCGGGCGATAACGGTGAGCGTCACGGCGACGGTCGCGAGCGTCACGACACGGCGCCACTGGTACGGGACGGGGTAGATCGACCGGCTGCGCAGCCACATTCCGACGAAGAGCGCGAGATAGGCGACAACCGTCGCGACGGCCGCGCCCATCATCCCGAAGCGAGGGATCAGCGCGATGTTCAGGCCGATGTTGACGAGGGCGGCGGCGCCGCTCACGACCCAGTTGAACTGTGTCTTGCGCATCCGGCCGATCCCGATCGCAAGCACCGAGTAGCCCGAGTAGGCGGCGGTCGCGAAGCAGAGGATCGGCACGGCCTCCGCCGCGTGGTGGAACTCACTGGTCGCGAGCAGGTCGACGACCCACGGGGCGAGCGCTCCGAGCGCGAGTGAGAGCCAGCACGTCGCGAACAGGAGGTAGGTGAGGACGTAGGCGTAGGTGCGCTTCGCCCGTTCGTCGTCCTTGATCGAGTAGGCGAAGGCAGGCCACGCGAGCTGGAACGCCGTCATCAGGAAGACGATCACCGACGAGATCCGGACGGCGAGCGAGTAGACGCCCACCTCGCTCTGGCCCCGGTAGCCGTTCAGGAACAGCCGGTCGATCAGGTTGATCGCCCAGAGCGCGAGCGCAGCAGGCACGAGCGGCAACCCGAACCGGTTCATGCCACGCAGCAGCTTGCGGTCGAACTCGAGCCCGAGCTGGTAGCGCCGGTAGGCGAGGAGCGCCACGTACACGGTGAGGGTGCCGGCGAAGTTGCCGATCACCGCGCCGATCGCGCCCTTGTGCGCTCCGACGACGAGCACGATCGTGATCCCGATCGTGATCGCCACGTTCGCGACGCTTGCGATCGCAAAGCCGACCGGCCGCTCCTCGACGCGGAAGAGCGACGTCATCTGGGCGTAGTTCATCTGGGCCCAGAGTCCGACGAACCCGGCCCGGACGAGCCACAGATCAGGGTGGAAGACCGCGTCGGCCCCGGTGCCAGTCGTGTGGCCGAGGTTCAGCCAGCGAGCGAGCGGGCTGGCGAGCAGGCAGCCGGCGACGAGGCCGATCGTCGCCATCCCCATCGTGAACCAGAAGCTCGTCCGGACGACCCGGGTGCGGTGCTCGTCGCTGTCGGAGTCGAAGTAGAAGCGGAAGAACGCGCTCGTGATCCCGAGCCGGAGCACGATCACGAGGACGCTCGTGAGCGCGATGACGGTCTCGATCTCGCCGAACCCGACGCGCCCGAGATAGTGGGTGTAGAGCGGGATCAGGAAGACGGCGACGAGTCGCGAGATGATCCCGCCGAGCCCGTAGATCGCCGACTGCTTCCCGAGGCGTTTCAGTTCGCGAACGAGCATCCGGATCTACAGGCTCGCGTAGAGGTCGATGAGGCGGTCGGCGACGCGGTCGATGTCGTGCACGCGCTCGACGTAGGCGCGGCTCGCCGCGCCGAGCTCTCGCCGTCGCGCGGCGTCGGTGACGAGCGGCCGGAGGACGTCGGTGAGCGTCTCCTTCGTCGCCGGGACGATCGGGACGCGAACGCCGAAGCCGGCCGCGCTGCGGTCGGCGGTCTCGGGGTCGAGATGCGCGACGACGGGCTTGCCGAGGGCCATCGCCTCGAGCGCGAAGACGCCGTGCCAGCCGGCGTTGAGCTGGTCGACGATGATGTCGGCGCGGGCGTAGCGCTCGCGCGCCTCGATGTGTGGGACACCCTCGACGATGTCGAGGTCGACGTCGAGCTGGGCGCAGGCCTCGATCACGTGGGCTGTCCCCTTCTTGACGCGGTTCGACGGCGCGTGCACGACGAGCGGGCGCGCGCGGTCTGATGGTGGGACAGGGGTGAACTCGCGCAGGTCGAGGCCAGGCGGAATGACGTGCGCCTCCGGCACCCAGCGGGTCGCGGCGTACGCGCCGACGATCTCGGCGTTCGCCCGCTTGCCGTAGGCGAGCTCGGCGGGCGTCTTGCCCCGGATATCCGAGCCGAGGTAGTGAAAGACGCTCTTCTTTCCGGTCGCACGGAGGATCGCGAACTGCACCGACTTCGGCACGAGGGTCAGGCCGAAGTAGAAGTGGAAGACGTCGGTCTTCGGCAGCAGACGGGCGAGCGCGGCGAACTGGGTTGCCAGCCGTAGCGGCAGCGGCCCGCGCCGGTTGAGCGACCAGTCGGCCTCGTGGTGCAGCGTCCCGCGGTTGAAGACGACGAGCCGCGCGTCGACCCCTTTGCGCCGCAGCGCCTGCGCGTTCTCCCAGGGGATGCCCGCGACGTTCACCGGGCAGTGCGTGATCCGGAGCCCCGTCACACTCTTCTTACCGTGCCTGACACCGGACATGGCCGATCGGGACAGGTGGGGCGGTGGGGGTCACCGCTTCGGTACGCGGTCGAACTCGAGCTGGTCGAAGTACCGTAGCGCGGTGTGGCCGGGGCGGATGCGCGGGCGGAGCGCGCGCAGCTCCTCGTCGGAGATCTCGCCGATCGCCCGTTTGACGCCGAGGTAGGGGAGGTTCAGATCCTCCTGGTAGACGATCGTCGAGATGCGTGGGTTGATCTCGATCACGTAGTCGCCGACGAGCTGGATGTTGAAGAAGTGCTCGATCGCAAGCTCGGCGACGATCGTGTTTGCAAGCTCCATCAGGTCGGGGTCGTCGAGTGTCTCGAAGTACATCGCGAGCCCGGCGCGCATCGCCTCGCGCGTCTTCGGATGCCCGAGCACGATCTCGGCGCCGTTCGCGATCCCGTCGATCGTCCGCTCCGGCCCCTTCGCGAGCTCCATCACGAGCAGGTCGGTCTGGTCGTCGACCGACGCGAGGATCTCGATCGCATCCTCGAGCAGCATCGACACCGATCCGGGACGCTCGCGCAGGAGCTGGTCGGCGCGATCGACCGTCGGGTCGAGAATGCGGAAGCCACGCGAGCCCGACGAGAACACCGGCTTGAAGCAGACGGGGCGATCCGGGTAGCCGAGATCGAGCGCTGCCGCCTCGACGGCCGCCGCCCCCTGAACCCGGCGAAACTGCGGTGCCGGCAGCCCGAGCCGGTGCAGGAACGAGTATGTCTCGGCCTTGTCGTTCGAGCGGTGGATCGCATCGGGCGAGGAGACGAGCACGGCGATCCCGTCGAAGCGGTCGGTCGCCGCGGCCAGACCCTCGAGGTCGAACGACGACTGTGGCAGGATCGCGGCAGCGCCCTCCCGGTCGGCGATCTCGCGGATCACGTCGGGGAATGCGGGGTCGGACCCGGCGGGCACGAGGTGGAAGGCGTCGCAGCGGTGGCGGCCGATCGACCGCTCGCTCATGTCGGTACCGACGAGCCGCACCTCGCGCTCGCCGTTTGCGCGAAGCGCGTGCAGGAGCGCGGCAGTGCCGGGGGCCCCGACGGCGCTCACGATGACGGTCAGCGGCTTCATGCCAGGTCGATCCTGTCAGCTCGCAGGTGCTCGAGGCGGGCGTCACGATCGGCGTCGAGGAAGGCACGCATCGTCTCGCCCATCGTCGCGCCCGGGAACGCCCAGATCGCGGGGTGGGTCAGGAGCTGCAGCCACTCGACCTCGCCGGCCGCGAGGGCGTCGTGCGGGCAGCCGTGGCGCCAGTGCTGGTTGGAGTCAGAGCGGTAGTGATCGGGGTCGAACCAGGGCGACTGCATCACGTTGACGACGCCGTCGACCGGCGCCGTCATGTACTCCGGGTCCGGGTTGTGCCAGGCGACGATCGGGTCGAAGCGGTCGTCGAGATCGACGTTCGGCCACACCGCATGGTGGGCGATCCTGCCGCCGAGCTCACGGATCCTCGCGATCGCACTCACACCTTCTGGCGAGTCGAGGTTGTAGAAGATCGAGCGGGTCATCAGAAACCACGTCGACCACGCGCCTGCCTCGGCCTCGACCTCGGCGAGCGAGACGGCAGCGTCGAGCGACAGGTCGATGTCGTGGCGCAGGATCAGGTCGCCCTGCTCGGGTGCGCGATCGAAGCCTGCAAAGCGGTAGCCGCCCGTCTTCGCCGCCTCGAGCAGATCACGGTAGTGGCCGAGTGAGAAGTTGCAGCTTCCGCTCACGCAGGCTCGACCTCGACCTCGATCAGGCAGGCGGCGGCGACGGCGCGATCGAGGGCGCCGAGGTTCGTGTTGGCCGTCGCGATCACGTAGCCGCGGCGGTCGCCGTCGAGGCGCACGGGGCGGATGATCTCGCCGACCTGCAGGTAGGTGTCGGCCTGCACCACGCCGGGTGCCGCAAGCACGCGATCGAGCGGCCCGATGCGCACGACCCGGCCCGTCGGTAGCGGCCCGGGCTCCGCGGTGAGGAAGCGAACGGCGAGCGGCTGGCGGAAGTGAGGCAGCACGAGCTCGTCCGGGAGCGGCTCGCCGAGTGCCATCTTCAGCTGCACCTCGACGAGGTCGACCCCGACGGCGTGGCGCACGAGGTCCGCCATCTGGCCGCCCGGAATCCGCGCGGCGCACTCGACGACGACCACGCGACCGTCGGGGGCCGCGATCAGCTGGGGAAACGCGATGCCGGTCTTGAGCCCGAGCGCGCGAACGGTGTGGCCGGCGACCCGCTCTGCCTCGGCAAGGTGGTCGGGCGGGATCGTCGGCGGGTAGACGTGGATCCAGCCGACCCCGAAGCCGATGCCGGGCGGACGCATCCGGTCGGAGAGCGTGAGCGGGATCGTCTCGCCGTCGCGGGCGATCACGATGCCGTTCATCTCCGTGCCCTCGACGAACTCCTCGAGGATGGCCTCGCCGGTCGGCGATGCCGCAAGCGCCTCGTGCAGGTGAGCGTCGACGTCGTCGAGCGACTCGACGCGGAAGATGCCGCGCTGGCCGCCGGAGTCGGCCGGCTTGAGCACCGCCGGGAAGCCGACCTCCGAGGCCGCGCGCCGCCGCTCCGAGAGCGACCGCACCGCCGCAAAGCGTGGCTGCGGGACGCCCGCGTCGGCGAGCTGGCGCCGCATCTCAACCTTGTGCGTCATCAGGTGCGCCGTCTTGACGCCGATCCCCGGCAGGCCGAGCGCCTCGGCGACAGCGGCGACGATGGGCACGGCGCGGTCCGCCGAGACGGTGAGCACGCCGTGGATCTCGATCCCCTCGACCGCCTTCAGGACAGCCGCCACATCGGAGAACTCGACGACGAGCGGGACGTCCGCCTCGACGAGTCCGAGCGCGTCGGGGTTGCGGTCGACGGCGACCACGCGCAGCCCAAACTCCTTCGCGCGGATGATGGCGCGACGCTGGTGGCGTCCGGCGCCGATGAAAAGGACGGTCTTCAAGGCCGTCCCGATGCTAACGACACCTCAGCGCCGGGCGACGAGCGCGTAGTCGAGAGGAGCGAACAGGATGTCGTTGACGAGCCTGGCGTTCGCCGCGAGCGCGACCCGGGCGGCGTCCCACTCCTCACCGGCAGGGAGCTCGACGTCGCGCAGGCGCTCGGCTGGTGCGTTCAGGTACCGAACCTCGGTCGACGTGAACCCGGCGCCGCGGACGAGCACCTCGAGGGTCTCCGGCACGAGAGGCTGGGAGTGCGTGAGGTCGGAGAAGTAGTGCCGGAGCGCAACCGGGGCGAGCGGGTTGATCGTTTCGAGCAGCAGCACGCCGCCCGGCCGGAGCACGCGCACCGCCTGCTCGAGCAACGCGATGAGGACGCCGGGCGGGAGATGCTCGACGAGCTGGAGCGCGACGACAGCGCCGAGTGAGCCGTCGTGGAGGGACCCGAGGTAGGCCAGCGCGTCGCCCTGCTCGACCGCGAGCCCTTCTCCGGTGGCGTAGGCGACCATGTCGCCGTCGGCATCGACGCCGCGCCCCTCGACGTCGTGCTCACGCAGGAGCCTGAGCAGCTCGCCGCGGCCGCAGCCGACGTCGAGCACCGGGGCGGCGTCGCGCAGAAGATCGAGGTAGGGACGCTGACGCTCGCGGACCTCCTCGGTCGGCGCGCGCATCCGCGCCTCGAAGGCGAAGTAGTCGGGCAGCGCGTCCTGGCGTGGCTGGGAGGCGACGGTGCGTGGCACGTCACCGCTCCGGCGCTCGAGCCGGAGCAGCCGTTCCTCGAGCTCGCGCGAGCGGCGCTCGGCCGCCTGGGCGTCACCGGCGGCGGCATCGACCCGCTCCGAGAGCGCGTCGAGCACCTTCAGCGCCGCGTCGTTGAACGTCCGCTGGGCGCGCGCGAGCGGCTCGGCGACGCGCGCCAGGCGTGACCGGAGGCCGCGCTGATCGGGCGTTGCAGAGACGTTCCGGGCCGATTCGGCCTCGGCTCGAGCCTGGTTCAAGCGGTCGTTCACAGACAAGACGATATGTCGCCGTTAGACTCGGCGCGATGCTCGAGGGAAAGCGGATCCTGATTACCGGTGGCGCAGGCTTCATCGCGACGACTCTCGCGAAGGAGCTTGTCGACCGCAACGAGATCATCGCGGTCGACAACCTGCACCGCAACGCCCTCGCCGGGACGCCCCTCGCCGACCATCCAAACTTCACGCTGCACCAGGGCGACGTCCTCGACGGCCCGGGTCTGACGGCGCTCGCAAAGGGTGTGACGCACTTCGTCCACTGCGCTGCGATCGCCGGTGTCGAGACGGTGCTCGAGAGTCCGGTCCGGACGATGCGCGTGAACGTGATCGGCACGTACAACGCGCTCGAGGCCGCGCTCGGCACGATCGACACGCTCGAGCGGTTCGTCGACTTCTCGACCAGCGAGGTCTTCGGCACGCACGCCTACAACGTCAGTGAGGGCCAGGTCTCGACGATCGGCTCCGTCGGCGAGGCGCGCTGGACGTACGCCGTCTCGAAGCTCGCCGGCGAGCACATGGCGCACGCCTACCACGACGAGCTCAAGCTTCCCACCGTCACGGTGCATCCGTTCAACGTCTTCGGGCCGGGCCAGATCGGTGGCGGCGCGATCCGCGCGTTCATCGAGGCTGCCCTCGGTGGCCAGAACCTGACGGTGCGCGGCGATGGGTCGCAGATCCGCGCCTGGTGCTACGTCACCGACATGGTCAGCGGTGTGCTCGCGTGTCTCGAGCGGCCCGAGGCGGTCGGCCAGGCGTTCAACATCGGCAACCCTCGCTCGTCGGTCACGATCTACGACCTTGCCCAGCGCATCAAGCGGCTGGCCGGCGCGACGGGCGAGATTGTCTTCGCACCGCTCGGCTACGTCGATGTCGAACTGCGGATCCCGAACGTCGAGAAGGCACGTGAGCTGATCGGCTGGGAGCCGACGGTAGAGCTGGACGACGGTCTTGAGCGGACGATTCAGTGGTATCGGGAGAGAACGACCGCATCCGGCTAGCGTGGCCCGACGTCGGGGCCGCTGAACTCGCTGAGGTCGCCGACGTCCTCGAGAGCGGCATGCTCACGATGGGCCCGCTCGTCCAGGAGTTCGAGCGTGAGCTCGAACGGGCGTGCTCAGTCGAGCACGCGGTCGCCGTCTCATCTGGCACCGCGGCGCTGCATCTGGCTGTGCTCGCGCTCGGCCTCGAGCCGGGCGACGAGGTTCTCGTGCCCGCCTACACCTTTCCTGCCACCGCGAACGTCGTCGCGCTCTCGGGGCTGAAGCCGGTCCTCGTCGACGTCGACCCGGTGACGATGAACATCGATCCCGATCGGATCACGGTCGGTCCGCGCACGAAGGCGCTGATGGCCGTGCACATCTTCGGGCGTCCGGTCCGGGTCGAGGATCTCCCCGACCTGCCGCTCGTCGAGGACGCTGCCGGTGCGCTCGGCGCGAGCCGCCGCGGCCGCCCGTGCGGGTCGATAGGGCTCGCGGGCTGCTTCAGCTTCCATCCGCGCAAGATCGTCACCACGGGCGAGGGCGGTGCGATCACGACGAACGACGAGCAGGTTGCGGCCACGGTCACCGAGCTGCGCAACCACGGCTGGCGGTCGCTCGCGGACGCCAACATGCCCGAGCCGGGGTTCAACTATCGGCTGTCTGACGTTCTGTGCGCGATCGGCCTGCCGCAGCTTCGCCGGCTCGACGAGCTCGTCACCGATCGCACGCGTGTCGCCGACGGGTACACCGAACGACTGGCGCACCTTCCGGTGGATCTTCCCGGCGCCGATGAAGGCGACGTTCACGGCTGGCAAGCGTACGTCCTTCAGGTCGACGATCGCGACCGGATCCTCGCGGAGCTCCGCGGCCAGGGCATCGAGGCGCAGATCGGAACATTCGCCGTCAACCGGCTTGGGCCGTACGTCGATCAGGGCAGCTTCCCCGGCGCCGACCGGGTGTTCGCACGCGCTCTCGCGCTGCCGTTGCACTCGAAGCTGACCGACGGTGACCTCGACCGCGTCGCCGCGGCGCTCGCCGCAGCCCTCTAGCCGATGGCGAAGCCTCCGCGTCCGCAGGGTCTGCGCTGGCGTCTCCTCCGCGGGCCGCTCGGCCGCTTCGTGCGCGAGGCCGCGCTGTACCACCACGCCATCTTCGGCCCGGTCGAGCGGGTCGTGATCGCACCTGACGCCGTCGTCAACGATGCGCTCTTCAACGTCTCGTCCGGGTCGATCACCGTCGAGGCCGGCGCGTTCTTCGGCCACGGTGTGTCGCTCCTCACCGGGACCCACGATATCGACCGGCTCGGCGCCGACCGTCGCGACGCGATCCCACGTGAGGGCCGCGATATCGTCGTCGCGGAGGGGGCGTGGATCGCCTCGAACGCGACGATCATCGGGCCGTGTCGCATTGGTCGACACGCCGTCGTCGCGGCGGGCGCGGTGGTGACGGGTGACGTGGACGACTACGCGGTGGTGGCCGGCGTTCCCGCACGTCCGGTGCGGGTGATCCACCCGCCTGCGACCGTCTGAGAACGGCGTCGTCCCCCGCGACCGTGAGAATGGCTTCCGTGGTACGGAGCCCCGCCGAGAGTGGTCCACGGCTGCTGGTCATGGGAGCCGGTCCGGCGCAGCTCGGCCTGCTTGAAGCGGCGAAGGCCCAGGGCGTCTGGACGGCCGTCTGCGACCGGAATCCAGGCGCGCCGGGGTTCGCGCTCGCCGACCGCCGCTGCATCGTCTCGACCGAGGACGAGCCTGCGATCGAGCGGCTCGCAGCCGCACTGTCTCTGGACGGCGTGATCGCACCCGGTAGCGACTGGGCCGTGGCGGCCGCCGCGCGCGTCGCCGAGAGGCTCGGGCTCGCCCACCCCCTCACTCCTGCGGTCGCGATGCGCACGACGCACAAGCAACGTCAGCGGGAGGCCCTCGCCGCGGCGGGTGTTCCCCAGCCGCGCTGGCAGGCGGTCGCCGACTATGGCGAGGGGCTCGCCGTCCCGCTGCCGTTTGTCGTCAAGGCCCCGGATCGCCAGGGGCAGAAGGGGCTCTCCGTGGTCGAGGAGGAGCACGAGTACGCGGATGCGTTTCTCCGTGCCCGGGCCGCCTCGCGCGGGAGCGTCGTTCTTGTCGAGGAGGTGATCGAGGGCCCTGAGGTGTCGGTTACCGGCTTCTGCGCCGGAGGCGTCTACATCCCTCTCGCGGTCACCGACACGATCGTTGCCGAAGCACCCGCGTTCGGCGTCGCGCTCGCCCACCTCTGGCCATCTCACCACGGCGAGCTCGCGGTCGAGGTCGCGCGGCGCGCGGTCGAGGCAGTCGGCATCGGCGACGGGCCGTCCCAGGTCGTGCTTCGCATCACCCGCGGCGGGCCGGAGGTGATCAGCGTCGCGGCACGCCTCGGTGCCGGTCACGACGCCGAGCTCGTCCAGGCCGTCACCGGGGTCGAGCTGAACGCGCTAGCCCTCGCGGCGGCGCTCGGAACTCCTGTCGCCGCGAGCGAGGTTGCCGCGGGCTACGGCGCGCGGGTCGGCGGCGCCGCGACACGCTTCCTCGTGGCGCCTCCCGGAGAGCTCGAGTACGTCGAGGTCATGCACGGCCTGCCGGGCGTCGTCGCGACCCGGATCTACAGGGAGAGCTCCCATGCCTACGGCCCGCTGGAGCGCGCGGCCGACAGGGCCGGGGCAGTGCTCGCGGTCGGGGGATCGCGTGAGGATGCGCTCGCCCGCGCAGAGAGCGCCGCCCTACAAATACGCTTCGTCACGGCCGATGCCGAAATCCTCGTCTAACCGGGTCGTATGAGAAGTCGCGGACTGCGGCTCGGCGCCACGCTGCTTGTCACGGGGCTCGCCGCGTTCTACATCGTCGCGAAGATCGACCTCGGCAAGACCGTCGACACGATTCGTCACGCCGATGTCGGCTGGCTGGCGCTCTCGGCGTTCTTCACGGTCGCGACGGTTCCGCCGCAGGCCTGGCGCTGGCGGCTCCTGCTGCGCGCCCGCGACATCTCGGAGAGCATCACCTGGCTCTCTCGCGCCTACTTTGTCTCCTACGCCGTCGGCCAGGTGCTGCCGACCGCCGTCGGGGGCGACGCCTCACGGATCTACGAGACCGCCAGGCGCCATCCCGGCAAGGGCTCGCCGATCGCCGGCTCGGTGCTGATCGAGCGCGCCATCGGAGGTGCCGTCACGCTCGCCCTCGCGGCGCTCGGGTTCGTGCTCGCGATCGGCCGCTACGAGATCGGGGCGTATCTGTGGGTCGAGGCGCTCTTCGTCGTCCTGACGATCCTCGCCGGCGTGATCTTCTTCTCGCGGCGGGCACGTCGGCCGATCAGCTTCGCTGTGCCGCTCCTGCGCCGCCTCCGCGTCGACCGGCCGATCCGGGCGGCCTACGAGGGGATCCACGGCTACCGCGACCACATCGGGACGCTCCTCGTCGTCTCGGTCGTCACCGTCTTCGTGCAGGCCTCGCGGATCGTCGCGATCTGGGCATCCGGCAAGGCCGTCGGGATCGACCTCTCGGTGCGCCCCTACGTCGTGCTCGGGCCGCTCCTCTTCCTCGTCATGCTCGTTCCGTTCACGATCAACGGCCTCGCCGTCCGTGAGGCCTTCTTCGTCAGCTTCCTTGGCAAGCTCGGCATTGACGCCGACCCCGCCTTCGCCTGCGGGTTCCTCTTCTTTGTGATGACGCTGCTCCTCGCGGCACCCGGTCTCGTGGTGTTGCTCTGGGAGGGGCTGCAGCGGAAGCCCGCCGTCGCGCCTGATGACTGATCCCGACGTCTCTGTCGTGGTCGTGACGTGGAACGCGGCCGAGCTCGTCGAGCGCTGCCTCGCGTCGGTCGCAGGCCACGAGAGGATCGTCGTCGACCATGGCTCGAGCGATGGGACGGTTGCGCTCGTCCGAGAGCGATTCCCCGACGCCCGCGTGATCGAGCAGGCCAATCTCGGCATGGGCGGCGGCAACAACGCCGGCATGCGGGCTGCGCACGGCCGATACGCGTTCCTGCTCAACTCCGATGCGTGGGTCGAAGGTGACGGGCTGGAGCGTCTCGTCGCCTACGCAGACGCCCATCCCGAGGTCGCCGTGGTCGGGCCGAGACTGATCAACCCGGATGGGACGCTGCAGCGCTCCGTGCGAGGCGACCCGACGCTGTGGCGGCTCGCAACCGAGTACCTCTTCCTCCGCAAGCTCGCGCCCCGCACACGGCTTCTGAATGCCTTCTACGGGGGCGGCTTCGCGCACGACGAGGAACGCGAGGTCGAGTCGCTGCAGGGTGCTGCTCTCCTCGTGCGCCGCGCGGCGGCCGACACCGTGGGGCTCTTCGACGAGGACTTCTTCATGTTCAGCGAGGAGACCGACTGGCTGTATCGCTTTCGCCAGGCGGGCTGGAAGGTGGTCTTCTTCCCGGGCGTCGAGGTAACGCACGTCGGCGGCGCCTCGCACGGCGGCCGGCTCTACGTCGAGAACCTGCGCGGGATCCTTCGCTTTCTCAACAAGCATCGCGGGCTGCGGGAGGCCGAGCGAGCGCGGCGGCTGCTGCTCTGGTCGCTTCGCCTGCGCGGGTTCGCGTTCCGGGGCGGGCGTGGGGAGCGCTACCGCGAGGGCGTGAGGTTCCTCTCCTCCGGCGACGTCCGCACGCTGCTGCAATGACCGAGTACCTGCGCCTCGCCGCCGCCACCGCGGTCGTCCTCGCTCCAGGCTTCCTGATCGCGCGAGCGTTCGGCCAGCGCAGCACCTCCGCGACGCTCGCCTGGGCCTTCGCCGCCATCTTCGCGGCCTGGACGGTGGTGTTCGTGGTGCACGGGACGATCTCGCTCGCCCTCGTCGTGCTCGGCGCGATCGGCGTGATCGCGCTCCTTCGCGGCCACCGTCGGCCGCAGCCCTTCACGCTCGTCGCGGGGCACGGCACCGTGCTCGCCGTCGGGCTCCTGCTCGGGATCGCGCTCTGGCATGTCGCCGGGCCGGTAACCGGGGACGGGCTCTTCCACCTCGCACGCGTGCGGAAGCTCGTTGATCTCGGCGATCTCCACCTGCGCACCGTCAACGAGTTCCACGACGGTGGCCTGCACCCCGGCTACGCGTTCCCGCTCTGGCACGGGTTCCTCGCGCTCATCGCGAAGGTCGCGGGTCTCGACCCGTCGCTCGTCGTCGGCCACGAGGCGGCGGTGCTCGCGCCGATCGCCTGCGCCGTTGCGTGGGAGGCGGGTGTCGCGGTGTTCGGCGCGTCAGCGGCAGGGGTCGCCGTGCTCGCCGGGTCACTTGCCGTCTTCTGCTTCGCGGCCGGGAACGGCGGCGCGTACACGTCGCTCGCGCTCCCGGCGACCGGGTCGCGCCAGCTGCTCGTCCCCGCTGCCTACGCGCTCTTCTTCCGCTTCGCGGCATCCGGAAAGAGGGGCGAACTGGCGGCGCTCGTCGCCGTCTTCGGTGCGCTTGCGCTCGTTCATCCGACCTACGCGCTCTTCGCGCTCCTGCCGCTCTCGGCCTACGCCGTTGTCCGCCTACCGGAGTGGCGGCGCTCGCTTGCGGCTCTCGCCGCGGCGCTCATCCCCACGGGTCTCGCGGTGGTGTGGCTGAAGCCGATCGTCGACGAGACGATCGCACACAACCCCGGGCCTGCTGAGCAGGCGCGCGCGCTTCGCCACTACGCCGGCGAGCTCAGCGTGACGTCGATCCACCACTACCGGCTCGCCGCCGAGGTGATGGGGAGGACGGGCGCAGTCGCTGTCGCGGCGCTCGTGCTCGTGCCGCTCGCCGGGATTGCCGCCCGGAGTCGATGGGGAGCCTTCGTGCTCGGCGGCACCGTCGCGGTGCTCGGCGTGATGCTCGTGCCCCAGGCCTTCGTTCACTTCGCCGACGCCGTCTCACTCTCTCAGGCGCGCCGTGCCGCGGGGTTCGCACCGCTTCCCTTCGTCTTCGCGGGAGGGCTCGCGCTGCTCTGCCGGTTCAGGGTCGCCATTCCGGTGGCGCTCGTCGCGGGGATCGCGCTCGAGCAGCGCTGGCCCGGCGACTTCTCCTACGGCCTGCGTGAGGGTGGCCCCGCGATCGTGACCTGGGTCGCGTTCCTCGGCGGTGTGCTCGCACTCGCTGCGGGGCTGCTGTTTACGCGCGTCCCGCCGCGCGAGCGCTTTGGCAGGGGAGCGATCGCCGCTGTCCTCTTCGTGGCCCCAGTCGCCTGGCACGGCTTCACTCACTGGACGCCGCGCGTGACGACAGATCCGAACGCGCTCTCGGCCGACCTCATCGCCCAGGTGCAGGCCCTGCCCGACCGGGCTGTGGTGATCGCAGCGCCCGCGACGAGCTACGAGATTCTCGCGCTTGCTCCCGTCTACGTCGTCGCAGCCCCGAAGGAGCACGTGGCCGATACCCGCGCGAACCAGCCGCAGGAGCGGATCGATGCGGTTGCGTTGTGGCTGCGCAGCCACGACCCCACGATTGCGCAGCGGTATGGGGCAACCTGGGCCGTGGAGGGCGGGCGCCTCTATCGTCTGACGTCGTGAAGGTCCTGATTGTCACGCTGTACTTCCCGCCGGCAGGGGGTGGCGGGGTCCAGCGGCCGCTGAAGTTTGCGACGCACCTTCCCGAGCTTGGGATCGAGACGCACGTGCTGGCGCCGGACGATCCGAAGTGGGTCCACCGCGACGACGATCTGCCGATGCCGACGCTCGCCTGGGTGCACCGGACGCGCTTCATCGGCCCGAAGGGCCGCAAGCCCGCCGAGGAGCTCCACGGGACGACCGGCCTCGACCGCTACACGCGGCAGATGAGCCTCTTCGGCCGGCGGCTGCTCGTCCCCGACGAGAACGTGAGCTGGAACCTGACGGCAATCCCGGCGGCGATCCGCATCGTCCGGCAGGAAGGGATCGACGTCGTCGTGACGACCTCGCCGCCCGGATCGGTGCACCTCGTCGGCGCCGCGGTCAAACGGGCGACCGGTGTGCGCTGGGTCGCCGACCTCCGCGACTCGCTCGTCGCGCACCCGCACCGAGACGCCGGGCGGCTCCTCGTACGGATCAAGGAGCAGGGCCACCACGGCGTAGCGAGGGTCGTCTCGCAGTACGCCGACGCCGTCGTGACCGTGTCCGACGCGATTGCGGCCGAGATGAACGAGCGCGCGCCGCGCGGGCCCGTCGTGACGATCGCAAACGGCTCCGATTTCGACGACTTCTCCGGGCTGGAGTACAACCGCGGCGACACCTTCCGGATCACGCACGCCGGCTCGTTCTTCGGCAAGCGCGACCCGAGACCGTTCCTGACCGCGCTCTCGCGCGTCGACGGCGTGACGGCGCGGTTCGTCGGCGACTTCCGCTCGACCGACCGCGAGTGGGCAAAGGGCATCTCGGATCGGATCGAGCTGATCCCGTACGCCCCGCACCGCAAGGCGCTCGAGCTCCAGCGCGACTCCGACGCGCTCCTGCTCCTGATCCCGGAGGCGGGGGGTCGTGGCCGCGGCGTGCTGTCGGGCAAGGTCTTCGAGTACCTGGCCGCCGAGCGGCCGATCCTTGCGGTCGTCCCACCCGACGGAGCCGCTGCCGATCTGCTGCGGGAGAGCGGCGCGGGCGTCGTCGTCGCACCCGACGACATCGACGGCATGGTCCGCGAGCTGACCGCGCTGCGCGACCGCTGGCGGTCCGGCGACCTCCCGGCGACGCCGCTCACCGACGAGTGGAAGGCGAAGGTCTCCCGCCGCGCCCGGATCCAGGATCTCGCCGACGTCCTCCATCGCGTCGAGGCTGCCCGATGAGGCGCCTGACGAGCTTCTTCTTCCTGGCGACGCTCGCCTGCTGCACCTTCGAGAAGGTGCACTGGAACCTCGCCGGCACGATCAACCTCGCGGACATCCTCGCGCTCTGCTTCCTGGTCTCCTACGGCGTCCTGATGCGGCCCCGGGTGCCCCGGACGAGCGCGATCCTGCTCGGCTTCTTCGCTGCGTTCGTGCTGGTCGATCTGATCGGCTTCTACAACCTCGACACTGCTGCCGCGCTGACGCAGTTCGTGAAGGGGCTCGTCAAGTTCGCGATCCACTTCGTCTTCCTGGCGTTCGCCGTCTCCTGGCTGTGGCGACGGGGCCAGGGCTACTACTGGCGCTCGCTCGGCTTCTTCTGCGGCGGCCTCGCCTTCAACGCGCTCTACGGCGTGGCGCAGCTGCTCGTCGCCGAGGCCGGCGGCAACCTCGACTCCCAGCTCATCTCGCCGCTCACCGGCGGCGCCAGCCAGATCAACATCTACGGCGCGGTCTCGGGCTCGTCGGTGTTCAGGCCGAACGCGCTCACGGGCGACCCGAACCACCTCGGGGTGATGCTGATCGTCCCCCTGCTGATCCTCGCCCCGCTCTACCTTCGCCTCGAGCGCACCCATCGGCTCAAGAGCCGCCTCGCGGTGCTGATCGGGTTTCTCCTGATCGTCGAGCTCGCGACGCTCTCCCGCAGCGGGCTACTTGGCCTCGGCGTCGGTGCGCTGATCCTCGGCCTGCCCTACCGCGGGTACCTGAGGTCGCGGGCGCTGCTCCTGCCGCTCGCGGGTGCGACGGTCGTGCTCGGCACCGTGATTCTCTCGAGGCTGCACTACTTCGAGGTCGTTCTGCGCTCTCGCGTGCAGACAAGCGGTGGCTCTCAGTCGGCGCACTTCGAGGTCTACAGCTTCGTGCCGCAGATCCTCCACAGCCACCCGCTCTTCGGGCTCGGCCTGAACAACTTCTCGGTCTACTACCAGCTCGTCACCGGCAAGTCGAACTGGGGGCCGCACTCGTTCTACGTGTCGCTCCTCGTGGAGACCGGCCTCGTCGGCGCAACGGTGTTCGGGGCGTTCCTGATCTGGGTCTTCGTGCGTCTGCGGCTCACCCGCGCGCTCGGCCGGGCACTCACCCAGGCGGGCGATCCGCTCGGGGCGCGTGTTCGCCCGCTCGCGTGGGGCTGGACGGCTGCGCTCGCCGGCACGATGGCGTCGAACTTCTTCTACCTGACGATGCAGTTCTATTACTTCTACGCGTTCCTCGCGCTCGCGTTGGCCGTGCCGCTCGTCTTCGCTCGCCGGCCGGCCACGGCGCCTGCGTGACGTGCGCGTCTGCGTCCTGACGACGTCGTATCCGCGGTCGTCCGACGACGTCGCAGGGGTGTTCGTCGCGGAGCAGGTGGGCCATCTCCGCGTCGCAGGTGTCGAGGTTGTCGTCGTCTCGCCAGCCGACTTCCGTCACTTCGGGATCGCCTACGGCGGCGGCATCGTGCAGAACCTCCGGGCGCGCCCCTGGCTGGTGCTGCTCCTGCCAGCGTTCCTCGCGAGCTTCGCCCGGGCCGCGCGTCGCGCCTCCCGCGATGCCGACGTCGTGCATGCGCACTGGATCCCCTCCGCGGTGGCCGCGCTCGCCACGGGCAAGCCTTTTGTCATCCAGGTCTGGGGAACCGACGTCGAGCTTGCCCGGCGCGCCCCGTGGTTTGCCCGCCCGCTTCTACGGCGGGCGAGGACGGTGGTCGCCGCCTCGGCCTACCTGGCCGCCGCCGCGATAGACCTCGGCGCACACCGTGTCGCCGTGATCCCGAGCGGGGTCGAGATCCCGGCTGACGTTCCGCCGTCTGCCGAGCCGCCGCACGTTCTCTTCGTCGGCCGACTGAGCGAGGAGAAGGGGATCCTCGACTTCGTTGAGGCGACCGAGGGGCTTCCGCGCGTGATCGTCGGCGACGGTCCGCTCGCTGCGCGCGTGCCCGACGCGGTCGGGTTCGTCCCCCACGACCGGCTCGGCCCGTACTACGCCGAGGCCGCTGTCGTGTGCGTGCCGTCGCGCCGGGAGGGCTACGGGATGACGGTGCGCGAGGCGATGGCGAGCGGTCGGGCGGTCGTCGCAACGGCGACGGGTGGGATCGCCGACGCCGTCGTCGACGGTGAGACGGGCGTGCTTGTACCGGTCGGTGACGCTGTCGCCCTTCGGGCGGCCATCGTGACGCTCCTCGACGACGCGGCGCTGCGAGAACGACTCGGTGCAGCTGCCCGCTCGTGGGCGACCGTCACGCTCTCACCCGAGGCTTCCGCCCGAGCGCTTCGCGACGCCTATGCCACGGCGCTACGCGACTAGAGCCGACCCGCTCCGGTGAGCGTTTAGGCTGGGCCTGTGCCCGGTACCGGTGAGCCCATCCGCATTCTTCGCCTGATCGCGCGCCTCAACGTCGGCGGGCCGGCCCTCCATGTCTCCTACCTCAGCAAGGAGCTTGGTCAGATCGGCTACGAGACGAAGCTCGTCGCCGGGCACGTGGGTGGAGGCGAGGGGTCGATGGAGTACGTCGCCGAGAACCTTGGTGTCGAGCCGCTCTACCTCCCCGAGTTGCAACGCGAGGTCTCGCCATTTCTCGACGCCTCGGCCGTCCGGCGGATCCGCTCGCTGATCAGTGAGTTCCGTCCGCACATCCTCCACACCCACACCGCCAAGGCCGGTGCCGTCGGGCGGAGCGCCGCGCTCCTGGCGGGTCGGGCGCGACCGCCCGTGATCGTTCACACCTACCACGGACACGTCCTGCGCGGGTACTTCGGCAGGGTAAAGACCGCCGCCTACGTCCAGGTCGAGCGGCGCCTCGCGGCTGCCAGCGACGCGCTGATCGCCGTCAGCCCGGAGGTGCGCGACGACCTCGTCGCGCTGCGGGTGGCGCATCCCGAGAAGATCACCGTCGTGCGGCTTGGCCTCGACCTCTCCGGCCGGATCCAGACGGGCGCCGGTGCGCGCGACGAGGTTCGCGCCGAGCTCGGCATCCCGGACGCCCAGGTGCTGATCGGCTGGGTTGGCCGCATGACCGAGATCAAGTGCGCCGACGATCTCCTGCGCGGCGTCGCCATGCTTCGCGCCTCGGGCGTCGATGCAGCGGTGGTACTCGTCGGTGACGGTCCGCTCCTCGGAGGCCTGCAGGCGCTCGCGGCCGAGCTCGGGCTCGCCGACCACACCCGCTTCGCGGGGTTCCGCGACGACGTCGGCCGCATCTACGCCGCCTGCGACATCGTCGCGCTGACCTCGGCAAACGAGGGCACGCCCGTGTCGTTGATCGAGGCGCTCGCCGCAGGCAGGCCTGTCGTCGCGACCGACGTGGGGGGCGTCTCGGACGTGGTCAGCGACGGCGCGTTCGGCTTCCTTGTCCCCGCACACGACATCGCCGGCCTGGCCGATCGGCTCGGGCGACTCGCTGCCGATCCGGAGCTTCGGCGCCGCTTCGGCGAAGCCGGTCGAGAGCACGTCCTGCCGCGCTACGCGATCCCGCGCCTCGTCGGCGACATCGACCATCTCTACCGGGAGCTCCTCGCGAGAAAGCAGCCCGCCGCGCGTACCATCAGGTCTCGTTGATCGCGACGACTCTGTTCTGGGCCGCGACGGCCGCGCTTGTGTGGACCCACGTCGCCTACCCGGCAGTCGTGATCGCGCTCGCCCGCGGGAAGGGCGCGCGTCCAGAGGGTGAGGTGCTGCCGACGGTGACGGTCGTCGTCGCCGCGCACAACGAGGAGCCGGTGATCCTGCGCCGCATCGAGAACCTGCGCAACCTCGACTACCCAGTCGACCGGCTCGAGATCGTCGTCACGAGCGACGCCTCGACCGATCGCACCGAGGAGATCGCGCAGGCAGCAGGCGTGCGCGTCGTGCGCAATCCCCGGGGCGGGAAGGTCGCTGCGCAGGACCGCGCCGTGACTCAGACCGACTCGGAGGTTGTGGCGTTCTCGGACGCCAACGCGACCTGGGAGCCCTCTGCGCTCCGCGAGCTCGTCAAACCCTTCGCCGACCCGCGCGTCGCCTTCGTCTGCGGGCAGCTCCGCCTGCTCGCCCCCGACGGCTCCAACCGCGAAGGCATCTACTGGCGGTACGAGATGGCAGTCCGTGCGGCCGAGTCGAAGCTCTCCTCGGTGACCGGCGGGAATGGCTCGATCTACGCCGTGCGACGCACCGACTACGCCGAGGTCGACCCGCGCTTCGGCCACGACCTCTCGCTGCCGTACCTGATGGTGCAACGCGGTCGGCGGGCGCTCTACGCGCCGAAGGCCGTCGCGCTCGAGAAGCCGACGCCGTCGAACGAGACCGAGTACCGGCGCAAGGTGCGGATGTTCGAGCACTGCTGGCTGATCGTCCTGCGCGGGAAGATGCTCCGCCGCCAGCCCCTCGGGTACCTGCTCGCGCTGCTCTCCCACCGGCATCTTCGCTACGCAAGCGGGCTGCTCCACATCGTCCTGTTCGGCGCGACGGTCGCTCTGATTGCGCACGGGTGGATCTACGACCTCGCGCTGGCCGCGCAGGTGGGCCTCGTCGGGGCCGCCGTCGCCGGCGTGGGGATCGCCCGGTACTACGCCCTCGTGAGCGCAGCGACGGTCGTGGCGCTCTGGAACTACCTCCGTCGTGGCGTCCCTGCGACCTGGACGCCGCCCCGCGAGGCGACCGACGGCGACGCGTGAACCGCGCGCTCGACATCGCGATCGCCGGAGCGGGCCTCGTCGTTGCAAGCCCGCTCCTCGCGCTCTCGGCGATCGCCGTCAAGCTCGATGGCGGACCTGTGCTCTACCGTCAGGTGCGGGTCGGGATGGACGGCAAGGACTTCGAGCTGCTCAAGCTGCGGACGATGGTCGTGGGCGCCGAGAAGATCGGGGCGGGCTTCGCGGTCGACAAGGGCGACTCGCGCATCACGCGCGCCGGCCGCACGTTGCGGCGGCTCTCGCTCGACGAGCTGCCGCAGCTGTGGAACGTCGTTCGTGGCGACATGTCGCTGATCGGCCCCCGGCCGACGCTCCGGTACCAGGTCGACCGCTACGACGAGCGTCAGCTCCATCGGCTCGACGTCCGGCCGGGGATCACGGGGTGGGCGCAGATCCACGGCCGTGCGACGTTGCCGTGGGCCGAGCGCATCGAGCTCGACCTCTGGTACGTGAGTCACCGGTCGCCGCGTCTCGACCTGAAGATCCTGCTGCGGACGCCGCTCGCACTCTTTGGCGGAACCTACAAGGGCGAGACCGGTGGCTGGAAGCAGACGGACTGACCTCGCGCTGACGGCGCTCTGCGCGCTCGTCGCCGCGATCGGGCTCTGGAACGTCGCGCACTACCCGCCCGGGCGCAGCTACGACGCGCCGGACAACATTCCGTACGCCGACAAGCTGATCCCGGGGCTCCACCTGCCGGTCGGTTCGGCGTACCACCTGCCCGCCGGCGCGGGCTCCTACTACACGCCGCCCGGCTACTACGCCGTCGCCGGGACGGCCGACTGGATCGCCGGCGGCATCGGCGTCGGCGACCGCCACCGGGCCGGGATGGCAGTGAACGTCCTCTTCCTGCTCGGCTCGGTGTTGCTCGTCGCGCGGATCGCGCGTGAGCTCTGGCCCGGCCACGAACGGATCGCGCTCGGCGCCGGAGCGTTCGTCGCCTTCCTGCCGGTGGCGACGATCGCGGCCACGATGTTCCACCCCGAGTCGCTCTCCTTCTTCTGCTCGACGCTCGCGCTCTGGGCCGGGGTCAGGTCGTTCAGCGACCGCCGCTTCGTCTGGGCGCTCGGCGTAGCTCTCGGTGCCGGGCAGCTCGTCCGCGCCTTCGCGCTCTGGACTGTTGCTGTGACGGTGATCGCCTTCCTCGTCGCACGACGCTTCCGCGACCTCATCCCCGTCCTCGCGGTCGCGCTTCTCATTCCGCTGCCGTGGTACATCCACCAGACGGTCAAGTACGGCTCGCCGCTCTTTCCGCGGCCTGTGACCCCGCTTGCGCAGACGGCGACCGGCAAGCCAAAGCCGCTCTGGGATCGGCAGCCGGCAGCGTTCTTCGTCGCGCCGGGGATTCCTCAGATCGTCACGGCGCCGTACGTCCCTCACTTCGCAAACCGCTTCTGGCCCGAGCTCTACGCGGGTGTCTGGGGTGACTGGCTCGGCGTCTGGACATGGAACCACGGCCCGGCGACCCCGGTGCCGTCTGCAGCCGAGCGACACCGGTTGCAGGTTCAGTCGGTCGTCGGGATCCTGCCGACGCTCCTGGCGATCGTCGGGTGGATCGCGCTGCTCGCCGGCTCGCTGCGGACACCGTCGCGGCTCGCAGTCGCGCTCCTACCGGCCGTCGGTCTCCTCGGGCTCCTCTACTTCACCGTCTCCTACCCGGTGCCAGACGGCGACACGATCAAGGCGACCTACCTGCTCACCACCGCTGCGAGCTGGGCTCTCGGGTTCGGGTACGCGCTCGACCGCCTCCGGGGCCGCGCCTGGATCGGTCTGGCTGCGCTCCTCGCGGTCGGCGCGATCGCCGAGCTGCCGTTCCTGATCTACTGACGCGCCGCGGCGTCGAGCATGTCCGTCAGGAAGCCGTCGAGGCCCGGGTGGGGGCGCCAGCCTAGGTCGGCTGCGATCCGCGAGGGGTCTGCGGCGATCGCCAGCGGGTCGGCCGGACGGATGAATGCCGGATCGACCACGACTGCGATCTCACCACCGGCGACGTACCGGGCCGACCAGGCCGTTGGGTCGTCACCGCCGAGATCCCACTCGATCGCGAAGCCTCCGATCGTGAACGCGCGGTCGACGAGCTCCCAGACGTGGTGGAGCCTCCCCGTCCCTAGGACGTAGTCGCGGTAGCTCGACGCGATGTCGTCGACGCCGCGGTGCTCGGCCTGGCGGAGGATCGCGATCATCCCCTCGACGTACTCAGGGGCGAAGCCCCAGTCGCGCTGCGCCTTCAGGTTCCCGAGGGCGAGCGGGCCGGGTGCAGTCCCGGCGCGGAGCCCCTGCACGTGGTCGACGACCTTGCGTGAGAGAAAGTGCGGGCCGCGTCGCTGCGACTCGTGGTTGAAGAGGATGCCGCAGGCGATCCGGATGCCGTAGGCCTCGCGGTAGCTGCGGCAGAGCAGGTGCGCGGCCGCCTTCGCTGCGGCGTACGGGCTCTGCGGGTTGAGCGCGGCGGCCTCATCGTGGACGGCGCTTCCGCCCGGAACCGAGCCGAACATCTCGCCCGAGGACGCCTGGTAGAAGCGCGTTGCCGGGCTGTCGTTGCGGATCGCGTCGAGGAGGTGCACGACGATGTGGGCGTTCGACTCCCACGTCGCCCGCGGGTCGCGAAACGACTGGCTGACGCTGCTCTCGCCGGCGAGGTTGTACATCTCCTCGGGCCGGACATCGCCGACGAGGGCGCAGAGCGGCCCCGGGTCGCGGAGGTCGCGCCGCACCGCGACGAGACGCTCGTGGCCCTCGAAGAGAGTCCGTGTCGCAGCGACGTCCCGCACGGCGGCATGCACCGTCCAGCCGTCTGCAAGCAGACGCCGGACGAGGTAGTACCCGTCCTGGCCGGTGGCTCCCGTGACCACCGCCGTCATCGGCTCGACTGGGCGCTGCATCGCATAGGAGTCTAGGGTTACGCTCAGAGCTGTGACCGTCGTTCTCTTCACGTGCGCCGGACAGCGAGTTGACATCGTCAGTGCGTTTCGACGGGCCGGTGCGACGACGCTTGCCGTTGACGCCAACCCGCTCGCCCCGGCCCTCCAGGTTGCCGAGCTGCAGGCGCCGGTGCCGCGCATCGACGATCCGACCTACCTGTCGGCGCTCCGTGAGCTCGTCGAGCGCCACGGGGTGTCGCTGATCGTGCCGCTCGCCGACCTCGACCACCTGCTGCTTGCCGAGCACGCCGACGAGATGGGCGCGCTCGTCCTGCTGCCACCGCCCGCGACGATCCGGCTCTGTGAGGACAAGTACGCCGCGCACGTGTTCTTCGAGGAGCGAGGTGTCGACTCACCTCCGACCTGGATGCCAGACGAGCTGCCCGCTGACCTCGTCTTCCCGGTGCTCGTCAAGGCGCGTCGGGGCTTCGGCTCGCGTGGCATCTACCGCTGCCAGGATCAGGCAGATCTCGACTTCTTCCTCGCGCACACCGAGACCGACTCGATGGTGCAGCAGGGCTGCCGTGGTGAGGAGTTCTCGATCGACGTCTTCTGCGACCTCGACGGGCGCTGTCTGAACGCGATCCCGCGCACGATGATCGAGTCGAAGGGCGGTGAGTCGATCAAGGGGATGACGATCAAGGACGCCGACCTGATCGAGCACGGCCGTCGTGTCGCCGAGACCATGGGGATCGTCGGCCCGGCGAACATCCAGTGCTTCCGCGAGCCCGACGGGACATACCCGGTCACCGACGTCAACCCGCGCTTCGGCGGAGGGTTTCCGCTGCCGACTGCTGCCGGGTCGCGCTACCCCGAGACGGCACTCGCACTCGCCCGCGGCGAGCGGCCCGAGCCGCGCCTCGGTGACTTCACCGCCGGGGTCGTGATGACCCGGTACTTCTCGCAGATCGTGCTGCGCGAGGCAGACGGGGTGCTCGAGCGCATCGAGGATCCAGCAGCGCCGTTCTCGTGATCCTGCGGGTGCGCGCGTGAGGAGGCACCTTCTCCTTGCGACGGTTGGAGTCGTTGTCGTGGCCGGTGGACTCGTCGCTGCCTGGACGCTCCAGATGCGGCACGCTTCGCGTGACATCCGAGGGTCGGCGACGGTCGAGTACGTCACCACCGTCGCAGCGCAGCACGAGCCGGCGAACCTGCCCTGGCCGATGTACGGCCACGACCCGGCCCACCTGCGGGTCGCGACGGGTGTTGGGCTTCGGCCGCCGTTTCGCCGGGTCTGGACGTTTCACGCGAGGAGCCTCGTCGAGTTCCCTCCCGCGGTCGGCTACGGGCGCCTCTACTTCGGAAACAACGCGGGCGTGATCTTCGCGATCAGCGCGACGACCGGCAAGCGCGCCTGGCGGTACCGCTCGGGCCGCTGCCAGGCGATGTCCCCGGCGCTCGCGCACAACACCGTCTACCTGACGTTCCTTAACCGCCCGCCGTGCAACTCGTCGGCGGGGTCGCGCGGCGGCGAGCTCGTGGCACTCTGGGCCGGTTCGGGCAGGGTGCGCTGGCTGCGACGGATGGCGGCCTCCGAGTCCTCGCCGGTCTTCCGAGGCGGCGTCGTGTACGTCGGTGACTGGGGTGGGCGGGTCTCGTGCTTCTCCGCGACCACCGGCAAGCTCTTCTGGCGCTTCCGCGCCTCCGGCAAGGTCAAGGGAGGCATCTCGCTCTCCGGCAACCGCGTCTACTTCGGCACGTACGACTCGAAGGTCTACGCGCTCAACGCGACCAACGGCAAGCTTGTCTGGGAGGCCGGGGCGCAGTCTCGGCTCGGGCACCCGGGCGAGTTCTACTCGACACCGACGCTTGCCTACGGGCGTGTCTACATCGGTGCGACGGACGGCAAGGTGTACTCGTTCGGGGCGGCAAGCGGCGATCTCCGCTGGTCGCAGTCGACGGGCGGATACGTCTACGCCTCTCCGGCTGTCTCGGACGGGACTGTCTACATCGGCTCGTACTCCGGCTCGTTCTATGCGCTCGACGCAGCGACCGGTGATGTCCGCTGGTCGTTTCGCGCAGGCGGCCCGATCTCGGGCGCGGCGACCGTCATCGCCGACCGGGTCTACTTCGCGACACTGCGCGGGCGCACCTACGCGCTCGACACCCGCACCGGCCGACAGGTGTGGTCGTTCCCCGACGGGGGGTACTCACCGGTGGTCGCCGATCCCACGCGGGTCTACCTGGTCGGGCGGGCCCGCATCTACGGCCTCGAGGCCCGACGCTAAGGTTTCGCGATGCGGTATGCCGTCACCGGTGCAGCCGGGTTCATCGGCTCGCACCTCTCGGAGGCTCTGGTTGCCTCGGGCCACGAGGTCATCGGATTCGATGCCTTCACCGACTACTACGACCCGGCGCTGAAGGAGGAGAACGCGTGCGATCTCGACGTGCGCCGCATCGACCTCGCCGCCGACGCGCTCGACTTCACCGGGTTTGACGGCGTCTTTCACCTCGCGGGCCGGCCGGGGGTCAAGAGCTTCGGCGACGTGTTCGCTATCTACCTCCGCGACAACCTCCTCGCCTCGCAGCGGGTGTTCGAGGCGGCTGCCCGCGACGGGGCAAAGGTCGTCTTCGCGTCGTCGTCGTCGATCTACGGTGCCGCCGAGCGGTACCCGACGCCCGAGGAGACCGCGCCGCAGCCGCTCTCGCCGTACGGCATCACGAAGCTCGCCTGCGAGCACCTTGCGTCGGCCTACGAGCGCGAGTTCGGTCTCGACGCGGTCATGCTTCGCTTCTTCAACGCCTTTGGCCCCCGGCAGCGGCCCGACATGGCATTTACCCGGATCGTGCTCGCGCTCGCCGGTGGCCACGGCTTCCAGATGTTCGGTGACGGCGATCAGTCGCGCGGCTGGACGTATGTGAGCGACGTCGTCGATGCGACGATCGCCGCGATGCAGCGGGGACACGGCACCTACAACGTCGGCGGGGGCGTCGAGGCGTCGCTCAGCGAGTCGATCGATCTGCTCGAGCAGATCTCCGGCCGCGAGCTCCAGGTCGAGCGGCTGGCTGCCGTTCCGGGTGACCAGCGGCGCACGAACGCCGACACGGGCCGGATCCGCGCAGACCTCGGCTGGAGCCCGAGCGTGACGCTCGAGGAGGGCCTGCGGGCACAGTGGGAGTGGGCCTCGACTAGAGTCATGCCTCGATGAGCGTCTCGCATTCCGGCACCGACCTCGGCGTGGAGCGCGAGATCGACCTTGCCCGTTGGCGCCGCGCCGCCCGCGAGCGCTGGTGGGTCGTCGCTGCAGGCGCCGTTGCCGGCATCGTCATCGGCGGTCTCTACTCGCTGAGCGGCGGGGGCCTCTACAAGGCGACAGCCGAGCTCGCACCCGGCCAGCCGCTCTCACCGAGCGGGCTGCCCGTCCTCACCTATCGCTCGAGCCCGATCACGATCGCCGGGATGGCGACGTCGGAGAGCGTCCTGCGCCGCGCGGCCGACAAGGTCGGCATTCCCGTCGCGAAGCTCCGCGGCCATGTCAGCACCAGCACCGTCCTGACGGGCGTTGGCTCGGCGGCGAGCCGGTCGGCCATCCTGATTGACATCACTGTGCAGCTGCCGAAGGCCAAGGAGGCAGAGGACGCCGCTAACGAGATCGCCGCGCTGATCAAGGAGGACACGACCTCCGAGCTCGTCGTCCAGTCGATCGCGACGTACAAGACGAAGATCACGAGCTACCAGTCTCAGCTCGCCTCGATCAGCAAGCGGATCGTTGCGATCAACGACGCGCTCAAGAGTCCGAGCCTCGACTTCACACAGCGGCTGATTCTCGTGAGCCAGGTCGATAACGCCGAGCAGCTCCAGGGACTCCTGAACGAGAAGCTCACGATCACCCAGGACCAGCTCACGCTCGCCCAGCAGATCGAGGTCGCCCAGATCATCGAGCCGGCCGTTGCTCGTCACACGGTCGCGCGGTCACGCCGCAACTCCATCCTTGTCGCGATGTTCATTGGGCTCATCCTTGGCGCTGTTGCCGCGCTCGCCGTCGACGCGCGTGCGAATCGCGCTCGCACGGCTTAGCACCGCAGGCGCGCTCGTCGCGCTCGCCGTCGGCGGCTGGCACACGTGGTCTGACCTCGGCAGCGCGCACGCGCACCTCTCCGCTACCCAGGCCGCGAACGCCGCGGCAACGCGTGAGCACCTGTCGGTCGCGCTCTTCGACTCGCTGCGCGCTCGTCTGACGCCAGGGCAGCGCTGGTGGCTCGGCGTGCCCGCGGGAGCACCCGAGGGGTTCGGGACGCGCGGGAACGTCTATCGGGCCTACGCCGTGTTCTCGCTGCTGCCGTCGCTGCCGGCGAGCTCGGAGGCCGATGCCGACGTCGTCTTCTCGCTGGGAGCCGCGCAGTGATCGCAAGGCTCCTGCTCGCGAACGCCCTCGAACTCGGTGTCGGGCTCGGTGTCGTTGCTCTCTGCCGGATGCCGATCGGCGCTGCCTACGTTGCCGGGATCGTCGTCACGGGAATCGTCTCCGCTCATCTCGCGCTTGTCCACGTGACGTTCGGCTGGGCTGCCCTCACCGTCCTTGCAGCGATCTCGCTCGGCGTCGCCGTGTGGGTGCGGCGCCCGACCCCGCCGAGGTGGCGCACCCCGGGACTCCTCGGCGTCGCCGGGGTCGCCGCGCTCTGCGCGCTCCTCGCGCGAGCCTGGCCCACGTTCGCCTCGAAGCCGCTCGATGACTACGACGCCTGGGCGATGTGGGGGATGAAAGCAAAGGCGCTGACCGAGCTCGGCTGGGCCGACCCGGGGCTCTTTGCCTCGAACGGAGCAGCCGAGCTCCATCTCGACTACCCGCTGCTCGTGCCGTCGCTCGAGGCGGTCGCAGCGCGCGCGATGGGAGGGTTCGATCCGAGGCTCATCCACCTGCAGTTCCTGCTGATCGGCGTCGCCGGGATCGCGGCGATCCACGGGCTGCTGCGCGAGCGCGTACCCGGCTGGCTGCTCTGGCCCTGCGTGCTAGCACTGGCAACCGCGCCTGGATTCTCGTCGCAGCTGCTGACCGCGTACGCCGACGTCCCGCTCGCACTCTTCTGTGCCGCAGGCCTGCTCGCCGCTGCGCGCTGGATCGACGACGGGGCGCCACGGACGCTTGCCTTCGCGACGCTGTGTCTCGCCGGGGCGAGCCTGACGAAGAACGAGGGCGTCATCTTCGCCGCCGCCGCCTATCTCGCCCTGCTTCTCGCCACGCGGCGCTGGCGGCCGCTCCTGCTCTCCGGGCTCGCGTTCGAGGCGGCGCTTGCTCCCTGGCAGGTGTGGCTGCGCGTCCACCACGTCCACTCCGACACGCTGCTCGGCGCCCAGATGTTCTCGGTTCACCGGCCGGGGATCGCGCCCCTCGCGCTGCGCGGCCTCCTCGACTACGCGCTTGCGTTCAGCGCCTGGCCGCTGCTCCTCCTGCTCTTCCTCGTCGCGGCGGTCGGGGCGGTCGGCTCGCGCCTCGCGGTGTTCGCGTGGGCATGGGCGTGCATCTCGTTGCTCGGGCTGACGTGGATCTACGTCGTCGCCAAACACGAGTGGTCGAGCTACCTCGCGTTCTCCGGTGACCGGGTGATCGACGCGGTCGTGGTCGGCGCCGCGGCGCTCACGCCGCTCCTTGCCGCCGAGGGTGTCAGTAGGATCGGGCGGTCGTGAAGATCACGTTCCTCATCCCTGCCTACAACGAGGCTGCGACGATCGGCGAGGTCCTCGAGCGGATTGCGGCGCTCCCACTCGACTCCCAGGTCGTCGTCATCGACGACGGCTCGACCGACGAGACCGCCGCGATCGCAGAGGCCGCCGGGGCCACGGTCGTGCGCAAGGCAAACGGCGGCAAGGGCTCGGCGATCCGGGCCGGGATCCCCTACGCCGAGGGTGACATCTCGGTCATCCAGGACGCCGACATGGAGTACGACCCGGCCGAGGTGCCCGAGCTCGTCGACCCGATCATCCGCGGCGTCGCCGACGTCGTCTTCGGCTCGCGTCTGCGCGGCGGCAAGCCGCAGCGGGTGTTCCTCTTCTGGCACCTCGTCGGCAACCGGTTTCTGTCGCTGCTCACGTGCGTCCTCTTCAACACGACCCTCTCCGACATGGAGACCGGCTACAAGGCCTTCCGCACCGACATCCTCCGCTCACTCGACCTACGCGAGAGCCACTTCGGCATCGAGCCCGAGATCACCGGGAAGATCTGCAAGCGCAAGCTGCGGATCTACGAGCTGCCGATCTCCTACTACGGCCGCACTCACGACGAGGGCAAGAAGATCACCTGGCGCGACGGCTTCCGGGCGATCTGGGTTCTCTTCCGCGTTCGTCTGTTCGGATGATCGGCGGAAAGACCGTCGCGGTCGTCGTTCCCGCCTTCAATGAGGAGGCGTTGATCGGCGAGACGATCGCCGGCATCCCGAGCTTCGTCGACCGGATCATCGTCGTCGACGACGCCTCCCGCGACGGCACCGCCGAGCGCGCGCGCAGCTTCGCCGACCCGCAGATCGAGGTGATCGTCCACGAACGGAACGGCGGCGTCGGTGCCGCGATCGTCACGGGCTACAAGCGGGCGCTCGAGGAGCGGTTCGACGTCACCGCCGTGATGGCCGCCGATAACCAGATGGATCCGGACGAGCTGTTGTCGATCGTCCAGCCCGTCGCCGACGGCGAGGTCGACTACGCCAAGGCCAACCGGCTCTTCTCGGGGCGCGCGTGGGAGCTGATCCCCCACCACCGCTACGTCGGCAACGCGATCCTCTCGCTGCTGACGAAGATCGCCTCGGGGTACTGGCACGTCGCCGACTCGCAGGCGGGCTACACGGCGATCTCGCGGCCGATGTTGGAGCGGCTCGATCTCGACCGGATCTACACGCGCTACGGCTTCCCCAACGACATCCTCGTGCACCTGAACGTCTGGAACGCGCGCGTCCGCGACGTGCCGTCACGGCCGATCTACGGCGTCGGTGAGCGGTCGGGAATCAAGCTGCGCAAGGTGATCCCGCGGATCTCCTGGCTGCTGCTGAAGGGGTTTGGCTGGCGGCTGCGCGAGAAGTACGTGATCCGCGACTTTCACCCGCTCGTCTTCTTCTACTTCTTCGGGTTTGCGATGACCGCGGCCGGCTTCGCCCTCGGCGTGCTCGAGACGGTGCTGCGGTTCATGGGCCACGGCATCCCGACCGCCACGGTGGTGCTGGTCGCGCTCCTGCTGATCGCCGGGAGCCAGTTCACCCTGTTTGCGATGTGGTTCGACATGGAGTCGAACAAGGAGCTTCGCTAGCAGCGTCTGTGGCCGGTGCTTCCGTCGCCCGGCCGGAGTAGGGTGGCGCGATGCGCGTCGACCGGGTGACCGTCATCGCGTGCGCGCTCTTCCTCGTCGGGTGCGCGGCAGGGTACGGCGGGCTCTTCAGCCACGCCTTCCCGGGTGACACGACCTCGTACGCCACCTACGGGCGTGCGCTTGCGCTCGACGCGAGGATCCCGTACCGCGACTTCTACGACGAGTACCCGCCGGGCTCGGTGCCGCTCTTCGCGCTCCCCGCAGTCGTCGCAAACGCGCACTACCTCATCGTTTTCAAGCTGCTGATGACCGCGTGCGGGCTCGGTGCGGTCGTCTGCGCCGCGTGGCTCGTGCGCAGGCTCGGGCTCAGCCGGTGGAGGCTTGCCCCCGCGGTGCTCGCCCCGCCGATCCTCGGCCCGGTGTTTCTGAACCGCTACGACCCGCTCGCGGCGCTGATCGGCATGGTCGCGCTCGTGGCGCTGATCCGTGGCCGCGACCGGGCGGTCGGGGCGTTGCTCGGCGTTGGAACGGCGCTCAAGGTGTTTCCCGCCGTGTGGCTCCTCGTGGCTGTGCAGCGCGTCCGTTCGTGGCGCTCTGCCGGGGTCGCGTTCGCCGTTGCCTGCGGGGCGCTCGTGCTCCCGTTCTTCGCGCTCGCTCCGGGAGGGGTCGGGTTTAGCCTCTGGACTCAGCTGCGTCGGCATCTGCAGATCGAGAGCGTCGGCTCATCGCTCCTGCTTGTCGCGTCGAAGCTCGGCCTCTACCACGTGCAGTGGATCGCTGGTGATCCCGGGTCGATCGACCTCGGCGGGCGGGTCGCCGACGCGGTCGGGCTCGCCTGCTCGCTCCTTGCGATCGCTCTCGTGGTGCTCGTTGCCCTCGCCTACCGCCGCGGCCCCGACAGCGAGGTGCGGCTCGTGACGGCCTGGGCGGCGACGCTCGCCGCCTTCACCGTGTTTGCGAAGGTGCTCTCACCGCAGTACCTGGTGTGGCTTGTCCCGATCGTGCCGCTTGCCGCGGGACGAAAGGGGGCCGCCGCTGCCGTCGCCTTCTTTGCCGCGCTCTCGCTCACGCAGCTCGAGTATCTCGCGGGCGACCACGGCCTGCGCAACCAGAACTGGACGGTGTGGCTGCTCCTGGCCCGAAACGGACTGCTCGTCGTGTGCTTCGCGCTGCTCTACGCCGAGCTGCGGGCGCTCGCTACGCGACGCTGAAGGAGACCGGGACGCCCGCGGCGCCCTTCCCGAGCGGCGCGACCGTGACGACGAGAGCGATCACACCCATCCCCGTGTTGCGGGAGGCGGAGAGGATCATCTGCCCGTTCGCCGCCGTCGACGCTGTCGGGAGCGTGCAGGTGGAGCCGGCCGCGCAGCGTGCCGTGATCGACGTCACCTTCACGGGCTTCGCCGAGTTGACGCGGAGCGTCCAGCCTGCGCCGGTGCCACGGCCGTCGGCGACCAGCAACGGGATGTTGACTGCGCGGCTTGCGCTCGCGACAGCGGCGGGAGCCTGGAGCGAGAGGCCACCGGACATGAGGCCGATCGTGACGACGATGTCGCCGGCGAGCACGGGCGTCGACGCGGCGAGGGCGGTGACCAGCACGAGCACGAGCGTAGGCACACGCATGCGGCTGCGTTCCGTCCCTCCCGGTTGCGGGTCGTTCCCCAACGAACCACCGGTCACGAGCACCGGGCACCACCTCCCGGCTGCGTTCTACACCCGGCGGCGGCCGTTGTCGAGAGGAGAGCCCCTGGTCGAGGGGCGGCTAGTCCGCGCTCGAGGCGCGCGTCGCGGCCTCGCTGATGTCGCGCGCCGCCACCTGGATGCCGCAGCTGCGGCAGCGGTGCGGGTAGCGGAGCACGCCGTCCGGGCCGACCTGCCCGTGATCCCAGTCGACGTCCCAGTAGTGGAAGGGCACGCAGGGTGCCGGAGTTGACGTCGCGGTGGGCTGCGGGGCCGGTGGCATCGGTGCGTGCGTCGCTGAGGCCGACTTGCCACCGCGGCGCCCTCGCCGGGCGAGCAGGACGATCACGAGCAGGAGCAGCACGACGATGAGGCCACCGAGGCCGTAGATCACGAGCTTGCCGGTCGAGCTTGACGACGAGGCGACGAGGAGGCCAGGTGTCGTTGAGGTTGGCTTCGAGGACTTGAAGACCTGCTGGATGCTCTCCTTCGAGACGCTGAACTGGGGCGCGAACGACGCCTTCAGCGTCGTCCCGGTCGCCTTCGTCCCGGTCGTTCCGCCGGAGCTCCCGTTGCTCGGGAAGTCGAGCGCGACGCTCGCGGTGTAGTCGCCGGCCGGGAGGGCAGTCTTGAGGTTGATCGGGTAGTCGATCGCCGTGTGCGGCAGGAAGGTGTCCATCTGGAACGGGATGTCGGCTATCGAGACGCCGCTCGAGTTCGAGATCGTCACGTTCCCGGTCGGCTTGCTGATCACGTTCCCGGTGTTTGCCACGTGGACGAGCACCTGCTGGTGCCCCTTGCTGCCGCCGACTGTCGCGCTCGTGATCGAGAACGTCGCGACATCGGGCCCGGGGACGTTCACCTGGACGGCGACGATCGAGAGGTTGCGGACGCGGATCTGGACGTTCGCCTTCTGCTTCGACTTGGGGCTCTGGGTCTCGCTGACCGTCTCGGCGACGATCCCGCCGACGTACTGCCCGGCCGCCGCGCCTGCAGGGACGTTGACGGCGAACTTGACGATCGTGCGCTTTCCCGGGGCGAGCGTCGATCCGGCATGGTCGAGCGTGATCCACGTGCCAGCACCTGTCGGGGCGGCGTCGGTGAGGTAGACGGCCCCGGTCGTGCTGCCGGTGGTCGCGTCGACGGCGAAGATCTTGACGTCGCCGGGCTGGTCGCCCGTGTTCGTGACAGCGACCGCGCCATGGAAGACCGTCCCCGGCTTGCCTGGGTAGACGAAGTAGCCGAGCTTCGGGTTCCCGACGGCGCGCAGTCCGAAGGCGGGCCCCTGTGGGGCGGCGGCGATCCCGGTCGGCGCAACGACGAGCGCGGCGATCAGCACGGTGAGGATCCGGCGCATGCCCTGAAAGCTTAGGCTCGCCGGAGCGGTGATGCGAGACGCCACGCTCAGGGGCCCGCGACGGCGGCGACCGTGAGCGTGCTCGAGTAGCTCCCGGCGTAGGTGTTCCCCGGGATGCTGACTGCGATCGTCGGGGTGATCGTGAACGAGCCAAGGCCGGTCGCCGACGCCGAGCTGAAGAACTTGACGGCCGTCGGCGCGGTGCCCGCTGCCGGAACGGTGATCGGGTAGGTGGTGCCGTTCGTCGGGTTCGTGCAGGTCACCGAGACGACGCAGCTGGTGGTGACGCTGGGGAGAGAGGAGGCCGCGGTCGCGAGCGTCTTCGTTCCGGTGGTGAAGGTCGTCGAGGTGATCGTCAGGTTCCAGCCGCCACCGGTGCCGCGCGCGTCGACGACGGTGAGCGGGACGGTGTAGTTGGCCGTCTGGTCGGTGCCGTCGAGCGTGGTCGCAAACGTCGCGGTCGCCCCGGAGGCGATCGTCACGGAGCCTGCCCCGGCAACCGTTCCGGTTGCTGTCACGGTCGCGGCCGCAGCGATGCTCGCGGCCGCCAGGGCCGCTGCGGCGAGGAGGAACGCGAGAGTCGTCCGCTTCATGACAGAGGCAGTATCGGCGCGTCTGGTGGGACTGCAGGAGGGGCTTTCGTATGAAGTCGGAGAGAGCGCACGCCGCATGTTCGGCGCTCGTTCCCCGCTCGCAGGCGCGCGGTGAGTACGCTTTGACCCGTGACGACCTCTGTGGTGACAGGCGGCGCCGGATTCCTCGGCTCCCACCTCTGCGACTACCTGCTCGCGCAGGATCACAAGGTGATCTGTGTCGACAACCTCGAGACCGGTTCGCTCGAGAACATCGAGCACCTCCGCGACTCCGCGTTCGCGTTCATGTACCAGGATGTCGTCGACGGGATCTGGATCGACGAGCCGGTCGACTACGTGTTCCATCTCGCGAGCCCGGCCAGCCCGATCGACTACCTGCGCCTGCCGCTGCAGACCCTCAAGGTGGGCTCGCACGGCACCCAGAACGCGCTTGGCCTTGCCAAGTGGAAGCGCGCCCGGTTCCTGATCAGCTCGACGAGCGAGGTGTACGGCGACCCGCAGGTGCACCCGCAGCCCGAGACGTACTGGGGCAACGTCAACCCGATCGGCCCGCGCGGCGTCTACGACGAGGCGAAGCGGTACGCAGAGGCGCTGACGATGGCGTACCACAAGCAGCAGGGCGTCAATACCGCGATCGCCCGCATCTTCAACACCTATGGCCCACGGATGCGCCGCAACGATGGCCGCGCCTCGGTCACGTTCCTGAACCAGGCACTCGAGGGCAAGCCGCTCACCGTCTTCGGCGACGGCTCGCAGACCCGCTCGCTCTGTTACGTCGACGACCTCATCCGCGGCCTCTACCTCCTCGCGATGTCCGACGAGCACCTGCCGGTGAACATCGGCAACCCAGATCTCGAGCTGACGATGCTCGAGCTGGCGAAGGCGTGCATCCGCGTCACGGGGTCGTCGAGCGAGATCGTCTTCGAGGCCCTGCCGATGGACGACCCGCTCGTCCGCCGCCCGGACATCACCCGCGCCCGCCAGATCCTCGGCTGGTCGCCAGAGATCGACCTCGACGAGGGCCTGCGCCGCTGGGTCATCTCGCTCGGCCGCGAACCGGCCGAGGTCTAGCTCTCAGCCGAGCAGCGCTTCGACCGTCAGCTCGAGCCCCTGCTCGAGCGGAACGGAGGTCTCGTAGCCGAGCACGTCGCGGGCTGCGCTGACGTCAGCGAAGGAGTCACGGATGTCGCCCGCGCGGGGCGGCTGGTAGCGCTTCTCGACCGGCTTGCCGAGGATGCGCCCGATCGCGTCGGCGACCGCGTTGACGGTGGCCGGTGAGCCGGCGGCGATGTTGAAGATCCGGCCGTTTGCCTCGGCGACGTCCGCGGCGCGGAGCGTTGCCGCGACGACGTTCGCGACGTAGGTGAAGTCGCGTGACTGCTCGCCGTCGCCGAAGATCGTGATCGGCTCGCCGTTTGCGATCGCGGTGCTGAAGAGCGGGATCACGGCGGCGTACTGCGAGTGGGGGCTCTGGCGCGGCCCGAAGACATTGAAGTAGCGCAGCACGACCGTCTCGAAGCTCTCGTAGACGCGGCTGAAGCTGACGCAGTACCGCTCGGCCGCGAGCTTCGCGACGCCGTACGGCGAGATCGGATCGGGAGCCATCGCCTCGGTACGCGGCAGGTCGCCCGTCGAGCCGTAGATCGACGAACTCGACGAGAACAGCACCCGTCGGACACCCTCGTCGCGCGCGGCAAGGAGCACGTTGAGCGTGCCTTCGACGTTGACGGCGTTCGAGGTGAGCGGATCCTGCACCGAGCGTGGCACCGAGCCGAGTGCGCCGAGGTGGAAGACGACCTCGGTGCCACGGACGGCGTTGTGGACGCGCTCGTAGCTGCGCAGCTCACCCTCGACGACCTCGATGTCCAGACCGGCGAGGTTCGCGCGGCTCCCGGTGGAGAAGTTGTCGAGCACCCGCACCTCGTCGCCGCGCTCCAGCAGCGCCCGCACGAGGTTCGACCCGATGAACCCGGCACCGCCTGTGACGAGGACCTTGCTCACGGCTCCACCGACCCCGCAACTGCGGCCAGGCCGAGGCCAAACCACGTCACCGCTTCGAGAGGAATGCCCGCCACGATCCCGAGAGCATTCCAGGTCCCGGCGGCGACCAGAATCCAACCCGCCGCGACAAGCCCGAGAAACACCGCTGCCCGGGGTGCCGTGAGCGCCCGGCGAAGGCCGAGAATGAAGGTGAGAAGGGCGAGGAGAAGCCCTACCACGCCGGTATCCGCGAGTAGCTGCACCCAGAGATTCTGGATGCCCCACGGGTGCTCGGGCGAGGGATAGGCCTGCGCGGGCTGGTCGGGGAACTTCCGCTTGGCCTCCGCGAGGTAGTCCTGGTAGCGGTTCTGCGAGCGGTCGAAGCCGACCCCGAGGATGGGATGGTCGATCCAGATCCGCAGGCCGATCCAGGCGAGCATCGTCCGCTGCGACCCGGTCTGGACGTCCTGCGCGATCGAGGCGTTCGTGGAGCGGATCCCGAGAAACGACATGAAGTTGGAGAAGTCCGACGCGCGCAGCACGAGCACCCCGGCGCCGGTGACGGCCAGGATCCCGGCGAGCGCGAGGCCGCGGCGAAGCGTCAGCGTCCCCGCCCGCCTCCCGATCCAGACGGCGGCACCGGCCGCGAGCAGGCAGCCGAGGTAGACGAAGACCGAGGCGTCGAGGACGACCCCGAGCACGCCAGCCACCGCGGCGACCTGGGCGAGGCGGCGGCGCTCGCCGAGCACGATCGCAGCGAACGCGACGGCGAGCGCCGCCCCGGTGAAGCCGCCGAGATCCTGGTGGCCGATGAACGACACCTCACGCTGGCCGGGCCGCTTGCCCTCGAACTCGTTCACGAGCCCGAAGAACTGCAGGAGCCCCCAGCCGCTCGCCGCGCACGCCCAGCCGACGAACGCAAGAAGGAAGCGGTCGATCTGCTCCTTGCGGCGCAGCAGCAGGACGACGGCGGGGGCAAGTAGCGCGTACTCGATCACCTTCGCTGCGGTGACGAGATGCCTGGTCGGCTGCTCGACCGGCGCCCACAGGCACGAGACCACAAAGAGGCCGAGCAGGCACCCCGTCGCGATCCAGAGCCGCCGGGGGCCGAGGAGCGGCCGCCAGCCGAAGCGGAGCCCGGCCGCGAGTGCGGCTGCGACGACCGCCAGGATCGCAAGGTCGGAGGTGTAGACGTCGACCGGGCCGACCGCCCCGTGCAGCTGATAGCGCCGATGCAGAAATAGCAGCGGAATCGCGGCGGCCGGGACGAGCGCCAGGAGGTCTGCGGCGCGCGAACGGGCGTCCAAGGGCGCTCACTATACTCGGTGCCCTCGATGCGCTCCCGAGTCCTCTGGCGACACTCGGCGACCGCGATCGGTGTCTACGGGGCCGCGCTGCTCGGCTTTGCGGCAACGATCGTCGCCGCACGTGCCCTCTCGAAAGACGATTTCGCCCGTTTTGCTCTCGTCTTCGGGACGACGACGCTGCTGCAGCTCTTCGTCGACCTGACGATCGACGAGGTGGTGCTGAAGTACGGCAACCGCTACGCCGCACGCGAGGACTGGGGACGGTTCCACCGCCTGTTCCGGATCGGGATGCTCGTGAAGCTGATCGGCGGTCTCGCGGGGACGCTCGCCGTCGTCGGTGCCGCACTCCTCTCACCCTGGATCTGGGGCACCGACGGAGTGGTCGGGGCCATGCTGATCGCCTCGCTGATTCCCCTGATCCAGCAGCCGGAGGGCATGGCCGGCGCCGTCCTCCTGCTGCGCAACCGCTACGACCTGCGCGGCCTCTTCCTCTTCTGGGCGATGGCGCTCCGCCTCGGCGGGATCCTGATCGCGGCGCCGCACGGGCTTGTCCCCGTCTTCGTCGCGATCGTCGTCGCCCAGGTGATCTCGACAGTCTCCGTCTCGGCGGCCGGCCTCGCCGCCTTCCGCCGCTACCCGCAGGTCGAACCGGAGCAGCTCGGGGACGATCGCGGCGCGATCAAGTCGTTTGCGATCCAGTCGACGATCGCCTCGGGGCTCACCTCGCTGCGGACGTCGCTCCCGACGGTGCTGCTCGGTATCGTGGCTGCGAGTGGCCCGGTTGCGAACTTCCGCGCAGCGCAGGCATCGCAGACCGCGTTCCAGTCGCTCTCTGCTCCCGCACGGCTCGTGCTACTCGCCGAGCAGACCCGCGACATCGAGCACGGTCGCACAGCGAAGGCCTTCGCGCTCCTGCGGCGCTACGTCACCGTCACCACAGCGCTTGCGCTCGTCGCCGTCCCGCCACTCTGGATCTGGATGGAGCCGCTGATTCGTGCCGTCTACGGAGCCAAGTACGAGGGGGCGGCAAACGCCTTCCGCGTGATGCTGCTCGCGGCAGGGATCCAGTTCATCTTCGGCTGGGCGAAGTCGTTCCCCGTCTCGATCGGCCGGCCCGGGATGCGCACCGCCGGTCAGGTGATCGAGGTGGCGGTGTTGATCCCCACGGTGCTCGTGCTCGGCGCGGTCTACGGGGCGACCGGGGCGGCCGGCGGGGTTCTCGCGGGCACCGCGGTGCTCGCCGCTTTCTGGACGGCAGGTCTCGTGTGGCTGCGCGGACGCCCCATGCCGGGCGTCGTGACGGGGACGGCAGCATGAAGATCCTCGTCGTCTCCGGAATCTGGCCGCCTGATGTCGGCGGGCCGGCGTCGCATGCCCCCGAGGTCGCGGCCTTCCTGCGCGGCCGTGGGCACTCCGTCGAGGTCGTCATCACGGCCGACGCCCAGCCTGCCCCGGAGGACTACGCGATCCACTGGGTGCGCCGCTCGCTCCCGCCGGGTGTCCGCCACGCCGACAGCGTCCGGCAGATCGCGGCGCGCGCGCTGCGGGCCGACGTGATCTACACGACCGGGATGTTCGGCCGGTCGTCGCTCGGGGCGCTTGCGACCCACACGCCCTTCGTCGTGAAGCTCACCGCCGACCCGGCGTACGAGCGCGCGCGCCGCTGGGGCCTGTGGCGCGGATCGCTCGAGGACTTCCAGCGCCAGCCAAACGCCCTCACCCTGCCGCTGCGGCTCCTCCGCGACGCCGACGCCCGCCGAGCCGCTCACGTCGTCACCCCGTCGTCGTACCTCCACGAGCTCGCGCTCGGCTGGCGCGTCGCTGCGAACCACGCGACGGTGCTGCCGAACCCGGCGCCGCCGCTCCCCGAACTGCGACCCCGCGACGAGCTCCGCGCCGAGCTCGGGTTCGAGGGGCCGACGCTCGTCTTTGCGGGCCGCCTGACCGCGCAGAAGTCGCTCGAGCTCGCGATCGAGGCCGCCCGCCGAGCCGGCATCGCCCTGGTGATCGCAGGAGACGGGCCCGACCGCGCCGCGCTCGAGCAGCTCGGCTACGCGCGGTTTCTCGGACCCGTGCCCCGCTCGCGCGTGCTGGAGCTATTCGCAGCCGCCGACGCCGGGATCCTCTCGTCCTCCTGGGAGAACTTCCCCCACACGGTCGTCGAGACGCTCGCCGTCGGCACCCCGGTGATCGCGACCCGCACCGGCGGCGTCGCCGAGGTCGTGCGCCACGAGCACAACGGCCTGATCGTCGAGCCGGGCGACGTGAACGTGCTCACCGCCGCCGTCGAGCGATTCTTCGGCGACGCCGAGCTCTCCGCCTCGCTGCGCGCGAACGCCGCCCCGTCGGTTGCGAGCTACGCGGCCGAGAGCGTCTACGGACGTCTCGAGCAGATCCTCCTCTCGGCTGCGCGCCTATGAGTAACGTCGGGCACGTGAACGGCAGCGCCATCTCTGCAAGGCCGCGTCTGCTGATGGTGGCCCGCATGCACTACGAGCTGCCGCTCTCACCCGCGTTGACGCGGAAGTTCGATGCGCTCCGCGAGCGCTTCACCCTGCGGGTGCTCGCTGCGGGGGGGGCGGCCGGGCCAAGCGACGACGGCGTCTTCCGGCTCGTCGGTCGCGGCGGACGGCTCGACGGCCTGCTCTTCTACCTCCTGCTCCCGGGCCATGTCCGGCGCATCGTCCGGGAGTTCAGGCCCGAGGCGGTCGTCGCCCAGAGCCCGTACGAGGCGGCGCTGATCCGCCTCGCGCGCGTCCGGGCAAAGCTGATTGTCGAGGTGCACGGCGACTGGCGTACCGCGACGCGGATGTACGGCTCGCCGCTTCGGCGTGCGCTCTCACCGGTCGCCGACGCGATCGCCCTCTGGGGCCTGCGCCACGCCGACGCCGTCCGGTCGATCTCCCCGTACACCTCCGCCCTCGTTCGTGAGCAGGGGCTCGAGCCGATCGCCGAGTTCGCGACCTACTCCGACCTCGGCCGTTTCCTGGACTCCCCGACCGTGCCGCTCCCGGAGCAGCCTGCCGCCCTCTTCATCGGGGTGCTCGAGCGCTACAAGAACGTCGACGGCCTCGCGAACGCCTGGCGTGCAGCCGCACCGCGCGTGCCCGACGCGACCCTGCGGCTCGTCGGGCGAGGCACGCAGCCCGAGATCCCCACACAGCTCCTGCGCGACGTTCCCGGCCAGACCGAGTGGGTCGAGCGGCTGACCCCCGAGGAGGTCGCCACCGCGCTCGACGCCGCGACCTGCCTTGTCCTGCCGTCGCGCTCCGAAGGCCTCGGGCGCGTACTGATCGAGGCGTTCCTGCGCGGCCGCCCCGCGATCGGGATGGCAGTTGGCGGCATCCGGGACGTGATCGAAGACGGCGTCAACGGCCTGCTCGTCTCCTCCGACGCGGAACTCGCCGAGGCGCTCGTCCGTGTCCTCTCCGACCGCGAGCTGGCGGCACGGCTGGCCGAGGGCGCCGCTGCGAGCGCCGCCCGCTGGTACGCCACCCCCGATGACTTTGCCGACAACCTCGCCGGGGTCGTGCGGCGTACACTTTCGGCCTCATGACTGCGCAGCAGGCCAAGCAGGTCGTCAAGAATGCCCTCTACCGCACGATCGGCGAGACGTCCACGGCGTTCCGGCTGGGCCCGAACGGGTCGAGCACGCTGCGCGTCCTGATGTACCACAAGATCAACGACATTCCCGACAATCCGACCACCGTTCCGGTCGGTCGGTTCGACGAGCAGCTCGCGCAGGTGACCGAGCTCGGGTACGAGGTCGTCGACCTCGACGCCGTCCTCGACCACTACACCCTCGGCACGCCGCTGCCCAGCAAGGCCGTGCTGATCACGTTCGACGACGGCTACCGCGACATCCTCGAGAACGCCCTGCCGGTGCTGCAGAAGCACGGCTTCCCGGCCGTCATCTTCGTCCCGGTCGCCTACATGGACGACGAGACCCCGCTGCCCCACGAGATGCGTCTCGTCGAGCGCGGCGTCCGCAACCCGACGCTCGACTGGGGGCTGATGCGCGAGCTCGACGCAGGCGGCGTCCGCGTCGAGTCGCACGGGATCGCCCACCGGCCGCTCGCCGACGTCTCACTCGACGAGTCCGTCCGTGAGATCGCCGTCTCGAAGCTGAAGCTGGAGGAGCGCCTGGAGCGCCCTGTGCGCGCCTACGCCTACGTGAAGGGCTCGGAGGCTCACTTCCACCCGGTGCACGAGAGCCTCCTCAAGCAGGCGGGCTACGAGATCGCGTTCACCTCGATCTCCCGCTCGAACGGCCAGGGGACAAACCCGTTTCGGCTCGGTCGCTACAACGTCGAGCCCTACCCGGCCCGCACCTTCGAGCTCGTGCTCGCCGGCGCCTGCGACCTGATCGCGATCAAGGACACCGTGGCGGGCACGCACGCGCGGCGTCTGTTCAACCAGGCACTCGGCACCTCGACCAGGTAGCCGCGCCGCCTCGTGGGGATCGTCCCGTACGACTCCTCACGGCGCAGCGACCTCGCTGCGCTGACGGTACGCGTCTGGGGTGGCGAGCCTGACGAGGGCGAGCTCGAGTGGTTCCACGAGCGAAACCCCGTGCGACCGTCGTCGGTGCTGCTTGGTGAGGAGGACGGCGCCGTCGTCGCCTCCGTCGCCCTGAGCTTCGTGCGGATGACGATCGCGGGGGCCGACGTCGAGGTCGGGATCGCGGTTCGCCTCGCGACCGATCCGGCCGCGCAGGGTCGCGGCTGGTTCACGCGGCTTCAGCAGGCAAACGAGGAGCGGGCGCGTGAGCTGGGGGTAGGGCTGCTGCTCGTCGTTCCGAACGCCGCCTCCGAGCCGATCCTCGCCGCGCGGCTCGGGTGGACGCGGCTGCCTTCGATCCGCCTGTGGGCGCGCCCGCGGCTGCTGCCTGCGCGCCAGGCCGCCTGCACCGTCGAGCGGTTTGTCGATACCGCGCCGTCGGGGAGAGAGGGCGAGATCGTGCGCGACGACGCCTGGCTCAACTGGCGCTTCGCGGCGTGCCCCCGGCCGTACACGTTGCTCGAGGGCGACGGCGTCGCCGTGATCGGCCGCCGGGGTAAGGCCGGGATGCTTGCGCTCTCCGACGGTGGCCTCCTGCGCGCGGCAACCGCCGCCGCGGCGGGGCCCGCGGTCGTCGCGGCACCGCCACCCGGCGAACGCGGCCGGTATGCCCGTGCGGGGTACGTCCCGACCAACCGGCGCCTGCGCGTCCTCGGCAAGGCCCTCGACCCGGGCGTCAACCTGCCGGCGGCGGTCCACCTGCAGCTCGGGGACCTCGACTTCGTATGAGCAGGCTCGTCTTCGTCACTCAGCAGATCGATCCGGAGCATCCGGTGCTCGCTGCCACCATCCCGAAGATCCGGGCGCTCGCCGAGCGCTTCGACGAGGTGGCGGTGCTGGCCGACGCGGCCGTCGACGGTGTGCTCCCCTCGAACTGCCACGTCCGCGTGTTCGGGGCCGCCTCCCGCGTCGAACGAGGCCGCCGCTACATCGCCGCGCTCAACGCCGAACTGCACGACCGCCCCGCCGCGGTCTTCGTCCACATGGTGCCGCTCCTCGCCGTCGTCGCCGCACCGGTCGTGCGCCCGCGCCGGGTACCGATCCTGCTCTGGTTCACGCACTGGAAGCCGTCGCGGACGCTCTCTCTCGCCGAGCGGGTCGCGAGCGCCGTCCTGACCGTCGACGAGCGGTCGTTCCCGCTCTCGTCACCGAAGGTCGTCGCGATCGGCCACGGGATCGACCTTGCCGAGTTCGCCTGCGTCGAACGCGCACCCGCCGAGCGGCTCCGGATCGTCTCCCTCGGACGCACGTCGCCCGCCAAGGGCTTCGAGACGATCGTGCGTGCGGCAGCGCTCGCAGACGTCGATCTGGAGCTCCGCGGGCCGTCGTTCACGGACGAGGAGCGCGCGGAACGGGCCCGCCTTGAGGCGCTCGGCGCCCACGTGGAGGAGCCAGTTGCGTACGCTGACGTCCCGGCGTTGCTCTCTCGGAAGGATGTGCTCGTGAACAACATGCGCGAAGGAGCGCTCGACAAGGTCGTCTACGAGGCTGCTGCCACGTGCATGCCCGTGCTCGCATCGAACGCGGGCTTCGACGACGTGCTGCCTGCCGAGCTGCGCTTCGACCGCAACGACCCCGAGGATCTCGCCGCGCGGCTCCGAGCCCTGCGCGACACCGACCGCAACGCGCTCGGCCATCGGCTTCGTCTCGCCGTCGAGGCGCGCCACTCCGTCGCACACTGGGCCGACGAGGTCCACCGGGTGGCAACGCGATGATCGTCCTCCACGCCCAGAAGGTCGCCGGCATCTCCGGCTCCGAGGCTCACCTCCTCCAGCTGCTGCCCGACCTCAAGGCGCGCGGCTGGGACATCCGCTTCCTGATGCTCCACGAGCACGAGCCGGGCGCGTGGGAGTTCGCCCGGGAGCTCGAGGCCGGGGGCGTCCCCGTGCACGGCATCCCGATGCACACGGATGTCGACCCCGGCACGTTCATGCGGGTGCTCGGCTACCTCGTCAACCACCGCCCGACGATCCTCCACACCCACCTCGTCCACGCCGACGCCTACGGGCAGACGGCCGGAACGCTCGCCGGTGTGCCGATCCGCCTCTCGACGAAGCACGGCTTCAACGAGTTCCGCGAGGGTCGCGTCTTCGCGCTCGGCGATCGCACGATCGGCGCGATGGCCCACCGCCAGATCGCGATCTCACGCGGCCTCGCCCGCTACCTCGCCGAGACCGAAGGGTTCGCGGAGCCGGACTTCGAGATCGTCCACTACGGGATCGGCGCCGGGGTCGAGCCGAAGCCGTACACCGATCCCGCGCCGCGGTTCCTGTGCGTCGGTCGCCTCATCCCGATCAAGGGCCACGTCGTGCTGCTGCGGGCCTTCCGCCAGGTGCTCGACGTGCGCCCCGACGCCCGACTTGACATCGCCGGGCGTGGCGTGCTCGAGCACGGCCTCAAGGACCTGATGCGCGAGCTCGGCCTCTCGGAAGCCGTCCGCTTCCTCGGTCATGTCACGCCGGTTCAGCAGGCGATCGAGGACTCGCTCGCCGTCGTCGTCCCGTCACTCGGCGAAGGCTTCGGCATGGTCGCCCTCGAGGCGATGGAGCGGGCCCGGCCCGTGATCGCCGCCTCGATCGGTGGTCTCGAAGACCTCGTCCGCGAAGGCGAGACCGGGCTGCTCGTGCCGCCCGGTGAGTCCGAGCCGCTCGCCCAGGCGATGCTTGAGCTTGCCGCCGACCCGGCCCGCGCAGCCGAGATGGGCCGGGAGGCCCGCAGGCGCGCCCTGGAGCGCTTCCCCGAGGACCGCTGCACCGAGCGGACCGAGGAGGTCTACCGCTACTGGCTCGGTGGCCGCCGCACCGGCCACCTCGACCAGGGCATCCGGTCGATCGCCGCGGCGGCGAGCAGCGCCAGCACGAAGTCCCACGGCACCCTGTAGCGCGTCGTCCCGGCGAACACCCAGGCAGCCAGCGTCTCGTAGACGAGGAACGTCCCGGCGAGCACCCGGAACGCGGGGGTGACGAGGAACAGCCCGGCGATCGCAAGCAGGTACAGCGGGATCACGTAGAGGGGCTCGGCGTAGCGTCGCACCTGCGTGCTGCCGCTCGACGCGCCGTTGTCGAGCCGTAGGCGCGGGTCCCAGAGCATCTCGGTCGCCTGCACCATCAGCTTCACCTTCTCGACCGGGTGGTGCTCGAGGAACTGGACGACGAGGTGCTCGTAGTGGTGCTCCTGCGCGCACTCGTCGAGCGGCATCTGGACCCCGTGGGTGTCGTAGTAGGTGCCGGCCTCCTGCGGCGTGTACCAGAGGAGCGGTCGCGGGTCCTGTTGGCGCTGCGGAATGTCGGGCACATCGTCGATCCACAGTCCGTGGCGGAGCGTGTCGTAGGTGCCGAGGTTGTTTGCCTTCCAGAGAGCGCGTGCGTCCGTCGTGATCGCGACACAGCCGACCTGCGCCTTGTTGCGGACCATCCACGGTGCGAGCATGACGAGCGCCAGGACGGGCACGAGGAGCGCTGCGATCCACCCGGAGCGGCGCCACAGGAGGTAGAGCCCAAACGCGATTGGCAGCGCGACCAGGCGCGTGTTCGAGAGAATCGCAACGCCCGTGACGGCGCCGAGGAGCAGAGCGGGGCGCAGGCGGCTGCTTCCGGCGGCGACGAGCGCGAGCGCGAACATCCCCGCCCCGAGCAGCTGGTCGAGGATCTCGCGGTTGACGTGGAGGTCGTGCCAGACGAGGTAGGGCTGGAGCGTCCAGAGGAGCGCGGCGATCAGGCCGATACGGCCCGTCAGGTACCGCCGCCCGATCTCGTAGACGAGAACTGCCGTCGCGGCCGAAACTGCGATCTGGGCCGTGGAGAGCGACCACCAGTTTCGGCCGAGGGTCCAGTAGATCGTGGCGAGAAACCAGCCGTAGAGCGGCTGGGTGTAGGCCGAGGGCTCACCTGGGACGAAGCCGAACGTCCCGGTGCGCACGAGCAGGCGCGCGATGATGTCCGACTTCTCGGGGACGAGCAGCAACGCGGCCTTCTCATGCACGGCCACCGCGACCCGCGGGAGGACGCATGCGGCGAGCACGAGGGTGATCGCACGGCTCCGTCTCATGCCCGACTCCCCTCGATGTGCGTGCGCTGCCACAGCTCCAGCATGCACAGACACCACAGACGGTGCCCGTGGTCCGCGCGTCGGGCCTCGTGGTCGGCGAGCAGCCGCTCGAGCTCGCGGCGGTCGAAGAGCCCCCGGTCGGGGCCTCCAAGGAGCAGGTCGTGAGCCGTGTCCCGGAGCTCTTCACGGAACCAGCGGTCGAGTGGGACGCCGAACCCGGTCTTTCCCCGCGCCACGATCTCGGGCGGCAGGTCCGCCGCGAATGCCTGGCGCAGCGCGCGCTTTCCGCCCGCGAGCTCGGTCGGGAGGCCGAGGCCGACCTCGAGCACGTGGTGGTCGAGGAACGGCGCGCGGAGCTCGAGCGAGACCGCCATCGATGCGATGTCGGCCTTCGGGAGCAGGTCGCCTGCAAGGTACGACTCGATGTCGACGATCCGCAGATCGTCGCCCGAGGGAAGGAGCGTCTCGGTCGCCTGGGCGCGCGCGGCGTCTGTCCAGAGGCGCCGGCGCAGCTCGAGCGGGAAGACCTCGACGATGTGTCCGTAGCGCGCGGCCGCCGGCTGGGCGGCGACGTCGAGGAACCGGCGTGCGCGGAAGAGCGTCGAGCGCGGCTCACGCCGGGCCGCGGGAGCCGCGCCGAGCAGGCCGGCCCCGATCCGCGCCAGGCTCCGCGGCACGCGGCCCGCGAGCTCGTGTGCCCGGTAGCGCTCGTAGCCACCGAACGCCTCATCTCCGCCGTCACCGACGAGCGCGACCTTGACGTGTCGCCGCGTCGCCTCGCACACCATCAGCGTCGGGAGCGCCGCCTCGTCGCCGAACGGCTCGTCGAACGAGCGCGCCACCCGGTCGAGGAGCTCCGGCCCGGCACTCACCTCGATCTCCTCGTGGGTTGTTCCGTAGCGCTCGGCGACGGCGCGGGCGTAGCTGCGCTCGTCGTAGCGTCTGTCGGGGAACGCAATCGTGAACGTCCGCACCGGATCGGTTGAGGCCCGGGCCATCACCGCGACGACGATCGACGAGTCGATGCCGCCGGACAGGAGCGCACCGAGCGGCACGTCGGCGACCAGTCGTCGCTCAACCGCTGCGGTCACCTCGCTGCGCACGCGTTCGATCCACTCCGGGTGCGAGAGCGTCTCGCGAAGCGGCGTCGGCGACCAGTAGCGCTCGGTGCGAACCGTGCCGTTCTCGGCGACCAGGATCGAGCCGGGCGGTACCTTCGAAACCGCGCGGAGTCCCGACCGGGGGACGTACTGCAGCGCCAGGAACGCGTCGAGCTGCTGCAGGTCGAGCTCGCGCGAGAGGCCGGGGAGTCGCAGGAGCGCCTTCGTCTCGGAGGCAAATGCGAGGCTCCCGTCGGGCAGCTCGCTGTAGACAAGCGGCTTCTTGCCCAGACGATCGCGGGCGAGCACGAGGCGCTCGCGGGAGCGGTCCCAGATCGCGAGCGCGAACATCCCGTCGAGGTGCGAGGCGAAGTCGAGACCCCACTGCTCGTAGGCGTGGGGGATCAGCGGCGAGTCTCCGGTGCCGGGAATCTCGTGGCCGAGCGCCTCCAGCTCGTCCCGCAGCTCACGGAAGTTGTAGAGCTCGCCGTTGAACACGCAGACAACGTCGCGGCGCTCGTTTGCGAACGGCTGGTTGCCTGTGTGGAGGTCGAGAACCGACAGCCGCCGGTATCCGAGCACGCAGCGGCCATAAGCCTCGACCGCGCCATGGTCGGGGCCGCGATGTACGATCGCCGCGTTCATGCCTTCGACCAGACTTGGGTCGGGCGCGTCCCTACCAAGGAGTCCGCAGATCCCGCACATGCCCGGTACGCAAGGCTACGCGGTCGTGTCGTGTCACGTCGAACGGCCGCTCGACGACCGTGTCTGGGCGCGCTATCGCGCCCTGCTCAAGCGCCGCCCCGGCGGGTTTGCGATCGCCTCGTTGATGCGCCCGCCGATGGACGACGAGAGCGAGGAGCTGTTCGTTGAACGCGCCCGCGAGGCTGCTTCGCTCGGCCCGTACGGCCACCACATCCACTGGACGTCGCCGACGCACGCCCGGCCGACCGCCCCTAACCCGGCCGCGGCGGTGCTCTACGAGGGGCGGTGGCTGCGTGAGCGCGGTCTGGAGCCGCGGTACTTCTGCGGCGGCGGTTGGTACACCGACGCCGACGTGATGGCCGCGGTCGCGGAGCTCGGGTACGTCGACTGCACGGCCACCGCGCAGCGGCCGTCGTACCTGCCACCGGACTCGCCCCGTGCGAGCCTCGACGCGCCGGCGTGGGTACGGCTCGACGACGGCCGCCGAGTTCTCGAGCTGCCAACGACCCACTCACTCGGCGAGGCAGCGCAGGCGCTCGTGCGGCCGCTGCCGCCCATCGTCCACCTTCACTTCCACGACTACGAGCTGCTCAAGCCCAGGCGCCGCGCCGCGCTCACCGCGACGCTCATCCTGCTCGCCCGCAGGCGCAGGCCGATCGCGTTCGACGCGCTCACCGCCGAGCGCGAGGTTGCCTGGAGCGACGTGTGCGCAGGCTGATCCTCGCCGCGGCCGCCGCGGTTGTCCTGAGCGGCTGCGGCGGCCACAAGACGCCGTCGGGGACATCGACGAAGGTCGAGAGCAAGCCGTTTGGCTTCTCGGTCGTGCAGGACGGCAAGACCGTCGTCTCAACCGCGAGCGACGGTCTCTGGTTCCAGCTCGCCGACAGCGGTGAGTGGCGCTACCTGAACGACGTCATCTCCTCCCACGGCAACGTCTACACGGTCGGGACGAACGACCCGGGACGGACAGCCACGGTCACGCTCACCCGCCGCGCCTCGGGCGTCCGAGTCTCCGTCGCGATCCATCCGACGAGCGACATCGGGCAGGTCTACACGGCCTACGGCGCGACGACCGCCGACCACTTCCTCGGCTCCGGCGAACGGACAGACGGCGCCGACCTGAGCGGGAAGGTCGTGCAGATGAAGGTCGGCATCGGCTGCACCTACGTCTCTGTCCCGTACTTCGCAAGCACCGCCGGCTGGGGCCTGCGGGTCTCGGGTCAGCACGTCGTGGCGTTCGCGTTCCCCGGATCGCCCGGCGGCGGCGGATCGTGCGAGACCGGCGACGAGCAGCCGTGCACGTTCCACGCCGAGACGACGCAGGTCGGCGTCTGCGCGAAGGGCGCGAGGCTCGTCGAGGACATCTACCCCGGGGGGTTCAGCAAGACGCTTCAGAGCTACTACGCCGACGCGGGCCGACCCCGCGTGCCGCCGCCGTCCGAGCTCGAGCTGATCAAGTGGCGCGACAAGGTGCGCGGGCCGGGTGCGCTGTACGACGACGTCCGGCGGCTCCAGACCGCGCGAATCCCGATCGGGTGGGTGCTCCTCGACAACCCGTGGGAGGTCTGCAACGGCGACCTCAAGTTCGACCTCAACCGCTTCCCGCAGCCCGCCGCCGTCGTGCGGCGGGTGCACGACTACGGCATCCGGTTCATGCTCTGGATCTCTCCCAAGGAGACCTGTCCAAACGGGTACCCCGCAGTCGGCCTCGCGGGGCCGCACCCCCGGCCGCACCACGAGGTGCTCGACCTGCAGAACCCGGCGGTAGTCGCCGAGTTCAAGCGGCGCCTCCGTAGCCTCGTCGATCTGGGTGTCGACGGCTTCAAGGGTGACCGGGGCGACGAGATCGACTTCGAGGGACGGGACCTCTCACTCACGAACGCCTACCCGCTGCTCTTCGAGCGTGCCGCGATGGACGTGCTCGGCCCCGATCGTGGCGCGATCTTCCGGGCCGGCACGCAGGGGACGCAGGCAGTTGTGCCCGGCCTCTGGGCCGGCGACCAGGAGGGAAGCTGGGCGGGTCTTGCCCAGGCGATCCACGCCGGCGCATCTGCGGGCGCCAGCGGCTTTCCGACGTGGGGCTCGGACGTCGGCGGGTACTCCTCGGGCGGTGGCAGCGCCTCGTTGCTCACCGCGGAGCTGTTTGTGCGCTGGGCGCAGCTCGGTGCCGTCTCGCCGATCATGGAGGTCGGCGGGATCGGGCTGAACGCGACCCCGTGGAAGTTCGGCGGCAGCGCGATGGCCGATCTCCGCACCGCGGCCGTGCTGCACTACGAGCTCTTCCCGTACCTCTACCGGCTGCTCCAGCGCCAGGAGCAGGTTCTCCATCCGCTCGGCGCCGACTACCCGGCCGACCCCGGCTCCTGGAGCGCCGACCTCGAGCTGCTCGTCGGCCCCGACCTGCTCGCAGCGCCGGTGACATCGTCCACGACCTCCCCGAGCGTGTACCTCCCGCCGGGAACCTGGGTCGATCTCTTCCTCGGTACCACGGTGGCGGGCGGGCAGACCTTGACGCGCCTCACTCCGATCGCGGAGTTCCCGCTGTACGTCAAGGCGGGGGCGGTGATCCCGTTCAACCTGCGGACGGCGCACGGCTCATGGTGGGGCGTTGACGAGCTGACGCACCCCGGACGGGCGGGCTTCCTCGCCACCGACGGCGCCCAGCTCCACCTCGTCGGGCAGCCGCACGACGTGCAGGTCTTTGTTTCGGCCTCGCACCGGCCGGTTGCCGTGACGATCGCGGGCCGACGCGTTCGCTGGACGTGGTCGGACGGGCCGCTCCCCGGCGTCGTCGTCCGCGTCCACGGCCCGGCTGTCGAAGGTCGGATCGCGCTCGCCGCGTCGTAGGATGCTCCTGTGAACGAGCCTGCCGAGGTGGCCCAGCCCGAGGACGTCCGCGCGATGCGGCCGTACCTCCTCACGCGCAACCCGCTGAAGACGCTCGTTCGCCGCACCGCGAGCGTCGCCGCGCTCGTCGTCATCGACCTCGCGGGGCTCACCATCGGGCTCTACGCCGCGCTCGTCGTGCGCTCGCTGATCCGCGACCCGACCCCGGTGCTCTGGAACCTGCTCTGGGACCACGAGACCGACTGGCTGCCGTTCCTGATCCTGCTGCTGCTGCTCGTGTTCTGGCGCAACCGCCTCTACTCACCGCGCGAGCTGCGCGAGGGTGCCGGGCACATAATCCCGTCCGTCATCCTGGTGGCTGCCCTCGCGCTCGCCTTCGCGATCGGGACGGGGCAGCACTTCACGACGTTCGGGCTCTACATCACCGCGGCCGTCACGGTCGCCGCGCTGATCAGCCTCTTCCGCTGGAGCTACGAGAGCATCACCGGATCGCTCATGCGGTCGTTCGGCGTTCGACGTCGTGCACTCCTCGTTGGTGATCCCGACCAGGTCGCCCACCTCCGGGAGACGCTCGGCTCGAGCCGTGGCGGCATCGACTACGAGTTCGTCGGCGAGGCGACCTCCGGAGCGCAGCTGCGCGAGATGCTGGCCACGGAAGATCTCCACGAGGTGATCGTGGCCGACTCCGGCTTTGACGAGAGCGACCTGCTCGAGGTCGTCGAGCTTGCCCACCGTCGCGGCGTCAAGGTGCGCGTCGCGCCGCGGACGACCGAGCTGCTCATCGAACGTGGCGAGTACATCCCCGGTCAGGCCGTGCCGCTGTTCGAGCTGCGCCCCCCGATTCTCGGCGGGGCCGACTGGGCTGCGAAGCGTGTGTTCGACGTCGTCGTCTCGATCGCGATCGTCGTCGTCGGCCTGCCTCTCTGGCTCCTGCTCGCGATCGTGATCAAGCTCACCTCCCGCGGGCCCGTGTTCTACGTCGACTCACGGGTCGGCCTCGGCGAGCAGCCGTTCCCGATGCTGAAGTTCCGGACGATGGTCGCCGATGCGGCGAGCGCGCAGGCGTCGCTTGAGTCCGCGAACGAGGCGAGCGGCGCGCTCTTCAAGATCAGAAACGATCCGCGCGTCACACCGGTCGGCCGGATCCTGCGCCGCTACTCACTCGACGAGGTGCCGAACGTGATCAACGTTCTCCGCGGAGAGATGTCGCTCGTTGGCCCGCGTCCGCTCCCACACCGCGACCACGCGATGCTCGAGCCGTGGCACCGTCGCCGCTCGAACGTCCTGCCCGGCATGACCGGCCTCTGGCAGATCGCCGGTCGCAGCAACCTCACCTTCGACGACCTCGTGCGGCTCGACTTCTTCTACCTCGAGAACTGGTCGATCTGGCTCGACATCTCGATCCTCGTGCGCACGCTCCCCGCAGTTGCCACGCGGCGCGGCGCCTACTAGATGACCCGCCAGGGCAGGCCCTTACGGCTCCGTAACGCGCTCCTGCGACACTTAGCGGCGGCATGCGCCCTCCCAAGCTTCTCTGCGTCGCCTCCGCGGTCGATCTCGACTTCCGTTACGGCTGCACTCCCGCCTGGTGGCAGCTCTGGAAAGGGCTCCATGACGAGGGCGTCGACGTCGTCGTCACCCCGTACCGCGGTCGGCCGATCGAGACGCCGTGGTGGCGGACCGCGCCGAACCCGACCTACTACGAGGGCGAGTCGTATGCGAAGGCACGGACGCTGCTTGCCCGGACGAAGGGCGACAAGTTCCTGCGGCGCGACGAGGTCAACCCCGAGCACTCCCTCGGCGACCGGCTGACCCGCGAGGCCGTCTGGCGGCTTGTCACGCCGCGCTGGCGGCGTCACCTAGAAGCGCTCGTCGAGCGGGAGCGGCCGGACGCGGTCGTCGTCTTCACCGTTCCGATGACGCACTTCCGCGGCATCCCCACCGCGATCCGCGAACGCTTCGGGATCCCGGTCGTCTTCTACGACGGCGACGTGCCAATGAGCCTGCCGGAGTTCGGCGGAGCCGACACGAGCGGCTTTGCCTACTACCACGGTGCCGACCTCTCGGAGTACGACCTCCTGGTCTCGAACTCCGAGGGCGGGTCGGCGCGGCTCGCCGAGCTGGGCGCGAAGCGGGTTGAGACCATCTTCTGGGGCGCCGACCCCGACTTCTTCTCACCGCTGCCGATCGAGAAGGAGCTCGACGTGTTCTTCTACGGGCACGGCGACAAGTTCCGCGCCGAGTGGGTCGAGGCGATGATCGGGACAGCCTCCCGCGCGCTTCCCGAGGTCGACTTCGGGCTCGGTGGCTATGACTTCCGCGCCGACACGGGCCACGCCCGCCAGATTGGGAACGTGCCGTTCAACGTCTTCCCCCGCGCGATCTCCGCTGCCCGGATCAACCTTTGCATCACGCGCCGGTCGCACGCAACCGTGTACGCGTCGTCGTCCTGCCGGCCGTTCGAGCTCGCCTCGTCGGGTGCGGCGATCGTGTCGAACCCGTACGAGGGAATCGAGCGCTGGTTCGAGCCCGGCAGCGAGCTGCTCGTCGTCGGCGACGCCGACGAGGCGATCGCTGCCTACCGGGGCCTGCTTGACGACCCGGCACAGGCGGCAGAGATGGGCCGCCGCGCCCGCGAGCGCGTTCTCGACGAGCACACCTACCGGCACCGCGCCCGCCAGCTTCTCGACCACGTCGGCCTCGGGACGGGCACGCATGGCGCCTGAGACGACGCGGCGCATCGCGATCGTTCCCGCGTTCAACGAGGAGCGGAACATCGGCCGGCTGCTCGACGAGATCCGTACCCATGCACCCGACCTCGAGGTCGTGGTCGTCTCCGACGGCTCCACCGACGCCACCGCCGAGGTCGCCCGCGGCCGTGGCGCGCGCGTCGTCGTGCTCCCGTTCAACCTCGGAATCGGCGGTGCCGTCCAGACCGGGTTCCGGTTTGCGTGGGAGGAGGGCTTCGACCTCGCAGTCAGGCTCGACGGCGACGGGCAGCACGATCCCGCCCAGCTGCACGCCGTCATCGACCCGGTCGCCGCGGGGGAGGCCGACATCGCGATCGGCTCGCGCTTCATCGGCGAGGGCGGGTATCGCTCGTCGGCCGCCCGCCGGGTTGGCATCGGGATCCTCGCCCGCGTCGTCTCGCGCGTCGCGCGTCAGCGGCTCACCGACACGACCTCGGGCTTCCAGGCGCTCAACCGGCGCGCGATCGGCCTGTACGCCGCTGAGCTCCCGCACGACTACCCCGAGGTCGAGGGACTGGTGATGGCGCTCCGCCACGGCCTGCGCGTGTGCGAGGTGCCTGTGACGATGCGCGAGCGCGAGCACGGGCGCTCGTCGATCAGCGCGCTCGCATCGGTCTACTACATGATCAAGGTGCTCTTGGCTGTCTTCGTCGATCTCTTCCGCCCCGTGCGAGGCCATCGGGAGGACGTGTGACTCCGCTGAAGGTCTCGATCGCCGCGACGTTCGTCGCCGTCCTGCTGCTGCTCGGTGTCCTCGAGCTGATCCGCAGCCGCCGCCTCCATGAGCGCTACGCGCTCCTCTGGCTCGCGACCGGTCTCGTCCTCGTCGTGCTCGCCGCCTGGCGCGGCGGCCTCAACACGATCGCCGGCTGGCTCGGCGTTCGGAGCTACCCGCCGGCCGTGCTCTTCGCGGTCGGCCTGCTCTTCGTCATCCTCGTGCTGCTCCACTACTCAACCGTCATCTCACGGCTAACCGACGAGAACATGAACCTCGCCCAGCGCCTCGCGCTGCTCGAGGAGAAGGTGCGCGAACGCGACTAGCGGGCGCTCGGGACGGTGACGGGGGAGCTCAGCAGGAGCGAGTCGTCCGGGCCCGCCTCGCCGAATGGTGCCGCGGCGACGACCACCCGGTAGGTCGTCGGCGAACCCTGCGAGACCTTGACGGTCGCGGTCGTGTCAGAGGTCGTCGCAGCCGTGGAGCCCGCGAGCGTGCACACAGCGGCGGTCATGCCACCGTGGCGGCACGACAGCGGGTCGGCTGAGCCTCCAACGACCGTGTAGGCCATCTGCGCGTCACCCTTCGACTGGGTGGGCCAGGAGAGCGTCACAGCCTGCGCGTCGGTCGTGGCGGTGACGGTGAACGTGTTGGCGGGGACGGAGACGCCGCCGACCATGACGGTCGCGCCCGACCTGGAGCCCGCAGCAGGAAGCATGACCACGAGCAACAGCGGCAGCGTGGTGAGTGCCCCCAGAATGGCGAGCGTCCGCCTCCCGGTTGCAGGCCCGGTGCGTCGCTCTCCGAGTTCGGCGAGGCCGCGACCGCTGACCGGGACGAGCAGGGGCAGCGCGACGATGAGCAGGAAGAGCGCGGGGAACGCCGCTGCCATCTGCGGGAAGAACGTGCCGGCGTCGAAGTCGGCGACCGACCCGCCACGCAGCAGCAGGAACGCCGCGAACCAGCCGCCCACCAGCACAGCCACCGGAGCCGACCTGCGCGTCAGAGCGATCACGCCGCCGACGATGACCCAGGAGAGGAGCCGGACGCTCCAGGTGAACTCCCGGAAGCCGTCGAGGTTGTGGTTGAAGACGCTGCGGTCGAAGTGCACGTGACGGCCGAGGTCGGCCGGCGTCGGGAGGTTGCCGTCGCCCCGAAGCTTCCAGATCGCGAGACCGAGTACCGCAGGAAGCAGCGCTGCCGCGAAGGCGAGCGCAGCGCGCGGGGTGCGTGCCACAAGAAGCGCCGCGAACGCGGCCGGTAGGAACTGCGCGTTTGCCGGATCGACAGCGAGGGCGAGGCCCGCTGTGAGGCCCCCAGCGATCGCGTCGGCGCGGTCGCGCGTCTCGGCCGCGCGGAGACAGAACACCGCCGCGAGGAGCAGCAGCGCGAGCGACGGGAGAATGCCCACGGGAACGAGGCCGACAGTGCTCGGGAGCGAGTCCGAGACGTAGCGCTGGCGGTAACGCTGGTAGAAGTCCGGGATCGCGAGCACGGGCAGCACGACCCAGAGGGTCGAGGTGACCGTGGCGTAGGCCCGACCGGCGACCCTCCGCGCCAGCCCGTAGATGCAGCAGAGCGCGGCGGGCGTCAGGACGACCGCATTCAGCACGACCACCGCCGGGATCGCGCCGAGCAGGTTCGGGCCGGCCAGAGCGGCGATCGGCGCCAGCAGGAGCGCGTAGAGGTACCCGGTGTGCGCGGCCGGGAGGTGCCCGTGGCCGAGCGCCCAGGCGGCCGCGTAGGTCGAGACACCCTGACCGCCGGTCGAGTAGAGCCGCCCGTTGTGCTCGGCGATCACGGCAACAGCGGCCGTCACGGCCCAGCTCCCGACGGTCAGCACCGCGATCGTCTGCCACGGCTTCGGGACGGGAATCCGACGGATCAGCGCGCCGGCGGTGGCAATGACCTTCCGGACAGTCTCGCTACTGCCGGGCATCGGCGTTCGACTCGCGATACCACGCGATCGTGCGCGCAAGCCCGTCGCGCAGCGAGGTGCTGGCGCGGAATCCGAACCGGGAGTCGGCCCTGCTCGTATCGAGCCGACGCCGAGGCTGGCCGTTTGGCTTCGTCTCATCCCAGTCGATCTCGCCGTCAAAGCCGGCCAGGTCGGCGATCGTCTCGGCGAGCTCGCGGATCGAGATCTCGACGCCGGTTCCGATGTTGACCGGGTCGGGCTCCGAGTAGCGATCAGCGGCGAGCACGAAGGCCTCGGCTGCGTCGTCGACGTAGAGGAACTCGCGGGTCGGGGACCCGTCGCCCCAGAGCGTGACGCGCTCGGTGCCCGCGAGCATCTTGCGGACGAGCGCGGGGATGACGTGCGAGGTCTCGAGGTCGAAGTTGTCGCGCGGCCCGTAGAGGTTCGCGGGGAGCAGGAAGACGGCGTCGAGGCCGTACTGCTCGCGGTAGGCCTGCGCGCCGACGAGCACGGCCTTCTTCGCCACACCGTAGGGGGCGTTCGTCTCTTCCGGGTAGCCGTTCCAGAGGTCGTCCTCACTGAAGGGCGTCTCGGTGAACTTCGGGTAGGCGCAGACGGTGCCTGCGACGAGCACCTTGGAGACGTCGTGGCGCCGCGACAGCTCGAGCACGTGCGCGCCCATCATCAGGTTCGCATACCAGTAGCGGCCCGGGTTCGCCTGGTTGGCACCGATCCCGCCGACCTCGGCAGCGAGGTGGTAGACGATCTCCGGCCGGGCCTCGGCGAAGAGGCGCTCCGCGTCGCTCCAGTCGGTCAGGTCGTACTCGGCTCTGCGTGGGACGATGACCTCGTCGCCACGCTCGCGGAGCCGGTCGACGAGATGGGAGCCGAGGAATCCCCCGCCTCCGGTGACGAGAGCCCTCAGGACTCTCTCCAGTCGACGCGACCGATCCAGCGGTCGCGATTTGCCGCGTACCAGGCGATCGTGCGGGCGACTCCCTGCTCCCAGGAGACCTCGGGCGTCCAGCCGGTCTCACCGTGGAGCTTCTCGTATCCGACCCGCAGTGCCATCACCTCGCTCGCGCCGGGTCGGCGGCGAGATGGAGTCGTGACGATCTCGCGGTCGCCTGGCCAGAAGCCGTTCTCCTCGCCGACGCGGAGGATCATCGCGACCCAGTCCGCCATCGAGATGTTCTCGCCCTGGCCGTAGACGTAGACCTCGCCGGGCGTTCCCTTGGCTGCGACCGTCAGGTGGCCGCGGACGCCGTCAGTGCAGAAGCAGAAGTCGCGGAGCGGATCGAGCTGTCCGAGCTCGATCGTCTTCCGGGTGAGCGCCTGCGTGATGATCGTGCCGGTCACGTAGCGCGGGTTCTGCCGGGGGCCGTAGTTGTTGAACATCCGGGTGACGACACCGGGGACGCCGTAGGCGTCGAAGTAGTTCATCGTCAGGAAGTCGGCTGCGACCTTGGCCGTCGCGTAGATGGACTTGGGGTTGATCGGCGAGCGCTCGTGGAGGATCAGCGCTCCGCTTTCATCGAAGTCGTGGTGGTGCGAGACGGACTCGCGGACGTTCCCGTACTCCTCCGACGTCCCGGCGGTGTCGAACTTCTCGACCTCGAGGCCGTGGTCGACGATCGACTGGAGCAGGTTGAGCGTTCCGACGGTGTTCGTCATCACGGTCTCGTACGGCCGGTGCCACGACTCTCCGACGTGCGCCTGGGCGCCGAGGTGGAAGACGTAGGGCTTGTCGGAGACCTTCGTCAGGTCGCGGATCAGATAGTCGATCGACGTCTTGTCGGTCAGGTCGGCGAAGACGACGCGATCGAGGCGGTCGCGGATCGGCCCGATGTTGTTGAGCGCCCCGGACGATGTAGCGCGGACGAACGCAACGACCTTCGCCCCGATCTCGACGAGCGCATCGGTCAGATGCGACCCCATGAAGCCGTCTGCGCCCGTGACGAGACAGGTCCGGCCTTCGAACGCCGGGCCGAAGTCGGCACGGAGCTGCTCGAGGGCAGATCCGGTCCAGGCGTCGTTCTGGGTGCGTACGCTCTCCACGTGGTGAAGAAGCGTACCGCCTCGCGCGGCCTCGGCTCCCTCGGGAGCGGCGCCGTCACCGCCGTGGCGCTCGCGGTGCAGACGGCGCTCGCCGCTGTGGTGGGTGTTCTCGTCGCTCACAAGTTCGGGCGAACCTCCGAGACGGACGGCTTTTTCGAGGCCTACGGCGTGTTCGTGGTGCTCGCACTCGCCGCGACTGCCTCGCGGATCACCGTGCTTCCGGCTCTTGCCCGGGCGCGGGTCGGGAACCGTCTCGGCCCGGAGCTCGTCTCCTACGGCGCCGCCGGCGGGATCGTGGCGCTGCCACTTGTCCTGGCGAGCTGGATCTTCGCCCACCCGCTCGCGGCGCTGCTGACCGGCTTCGGGCCGGCCGATGCGCGGGCGGCGGCGGCGGCGACGCTGCCCTGGATGGTGCTCTCGGCGGTCTTCCAGCTCTTCGGTGGCTTCGCGGCGAGCGCGCTCGCCGCGCTCGACAGCTACGCCGTGGCGGCCGTCGGGTTCTCGCTCGGGAGCCTGTCGGGCGTCGTGCTCATCCTCTCGCTCGTCGGCGCGCACGGCATCCGCGCGGTTGCCTGGGGCATGGCGCTGAGCGGCGCGATCGCGTTTGGCGTCCCCGCCGTTGCCCTCGTGCGCATCGCTCTTGCCGAGCGCGTGCCGAGGTCGGCGGTGCGGCCGACCGGCGCGCCGCCGACCTCGCGGCTCGGGGAGCTCGCGCTCGGCAGCGCCTTTCCGCTTGCGATGCAGGCCGTCTACCTGATCTGTCTGCCGTTCGCGGCCAGCGAGGGTGTCGGCTCGGCGACGAGCTTCAGCTACGCCTATCTGATCGGCTCGGCGGTCGTGGCCGTGACGGCGTCGTCGCTCGGCCTCGTGACGTCTGTCGGGCTGAGCCGAAGCGACGTCGACCCGGTCGGGGTGGCGCGCCACATCGTTGCGTCGTCGTGGCTTGCGTTTCTCGCGGTTGGTGGTGCGGCGGGGGTCTTTGCGCTGGCCGGCGGGCGGATCGCCGGGCTGGTGCTGGGGGCGGCGTACTCGAGCAACGTCGGGGACACGCTCGGGCGGCTCGTAGTCGTCCTTGCGCCGTGGATGGTGCTGTCGGTCGGCTTCTCGGTCGCGTTCCCGGTCCTCTTCGCCGCCGGTTACGGCGTCCGCATCAATCGGCTTGCGGGGGCGGCGATCGGCGTCGTCGGCGTGCACGCAGGCCTCGCTGCGTTCCTGCGCGCGGTCTGGGGGCTGAACGGGCTGGCCATCGCGCTCTGCCTCACGACCGGGCTTGCACTTGCCGTCGTGCTGGTGGGGCTCCGGGCGCTTCGTGCGACGATGCGTGGCCTCGGCCTCGCCGCGCTGACCGTGACGGGAATGACGCTCGCGGCCTTCGTCCCTGCCGGGCTCGTCCTCGGATCCCTCCCGGCGGCATGTGTTGGACTCGGGCTCTACGGAGCTCTGATCGCCGTGATCAGGCCGAAGGGCCTGCGCAGCGCAGTCCACTACCTGCGAGCGATGTAGCCAGGCTCTAGCCGGTCTTGCGCCAGCGCAGCTCGGAGCGTCGACGCACGAGCCCGACAATCCGGAGCCCGGCGCGCGTGTTGAAGAGCCGCTGCCGAACGGCACCGGTCGCCCGCTGCGAGCCGTGGAGGTAGCGGAAGCTCATCCGTCCACCCATCCTCGAGCCGTCCCAGTCGAACGGCGGGAGCCCATCGCCGAGCTTGGTCACGACGGCTGTTCGGAAGCCGATCGCCTCGGCGACCTGCCAGTTCGTGTCGTGAGCGAGCGCATCGACGAGCACCAGCACAGGCGGCATGTACGCGTCGTCGAGCAGAACCGTCCCACCGATTCGGACCCGCGGTGCAACCGCCCACCAGTCGAGGATCGGATAGGGAAAGCCGTGTGCGCCGTCGACGAGCACGAGGTCGAGCGGGGTCTGTTCCAGACGCGGCAGCACCTCGTGGGACGGGCCGATGTGGAACGTCACGTTGGCGCTCGAGATCCCGAGGCGCTCGCAGGCTGCCCGGATCCGCTCCTCCTCCCGCGGGTCGGGAGTGACGACCGAGTGCGTGGCTCCGGAGGCGGCGAACACGATCGTGCTGGCGCCGGCGCCGATCTCGAGCGTCGACATCTCGGCTCGCACTGCTCGCTCGATCCATCCGAGTGCGCCCCAGTCGAGACCCCAGAACTCGTCGCCGTCGCCGTGGATGCCGGGAGGGTTGTGTCGCAGCGTGTCGGTCAGTGTCGAACCCATTGCGGCAACCCTACGCCAGCCCGGCGACGGCGTCACGGTAAGCGGCCTCGTGGCCCTCTGCCGAGGCCTCCCACGTGAACGGTGCAGCCCGCGCGAGGCCCCGCTCCGTCCACGGCTGCGGGTCGTCGAGCACCTCGGCGACGGCCTCTGCAATCGCCTCCGCCGAGTGCGGGTCGAAGAGCCGCGCGGCGTCGCTACAGACCTCGGGGAGCGAAGCCGCGTTCGACGAGGCAACCGGGCAGCCGCACGCCATCGCTTCGAGCACCGGCTGGCCGAACCCCTCGTAGAGCGACGGGAAGACGAGCACGGCGGCGCGGCGGTACAGCGAGACGAGCTCGGCGTCGGAGACGTGCCCGCGGATCTCGACCCCGGCAGGCGCCGTTTCGGTGTGACCGCCGCCGGTGAGGACGAGCCGCAGGCCAGGACGCGTGACGCGAAGCTGCGCGAACGCCTCGAGGAGCAGCTTGTGGTTCTTGTGGGCCCAGCCGCGGGCGGGGTAGAGGATGAACTCCTCCCGCTCCTGCCCGGATGGCGAGAACCGGTCGTGATCGATGCCGTGGTGGATGACGCGCACACGCGCCGCATCGAGGCCGAGGCGTTCGACGGCACGGTCGCGGACGAACTCGCTCGGGACGATCACGATCTGGGCCGAGTGCGCCGAGCGGTGGTAGGCAAGCGCACGGAACGCTCGCTCACCGCGCGAGAAGAGACCGGGGAGGTCGAGGTGCTGGACGTCGTGGAGCGTCACCACCGTCGGAGTCTCGAGTGCGGGTAGCCGGATCGTGAGCGGGTAGTGGACGACGTCCGCGTCGGTGTAGTGGCGGCGGAGCGGCCCCGGACGGGCGGCGGCGGCGGTCATCGCCGCGAGCCGCTGCGGCAACGTGCGGGCAGCGTGGTACTCGTGCACCACCTCCGAGGGGAGCCCCTGCCCGAACTCGGGCGCGGTCGGCGGGAGCAGGACGCGGTACGGAAGTGTCCCGCTCCGCGCGAGCGTTCGGAGCAGCGCGATCGTGGCAGACTCGCTGCCGCCGTGCTGCCCAGGGGCGAGTGTGAGCAACGAGATCGCGATCACGCCGCGATCGTACGCCGTCGCGGCGACGGGTAGGTCATCTGTGCCTCGTTCGGCCCGGGCGTCTTGTACGTTCCCGGCCCGAGCGCGGAGGTGCGAGCTTGCGAGAGAGGCGAGCCGGTACTTGGGGCGAAGCCAGATCGCGAGTCCGACCGCGCAGAGCACGGCCGCCGGGTAGAACACCCAGCCGACGACGCCGAGGGCGGGCATCAACGGCGCGAGGACGGCGAGGACGGGGCCAAGCGCGGCGAGCGGGATCGACACCCAGGGCGTGAAGAACGCGAGCCTCCGAAGGCTGTCGCGGATCTGCCCCCAGCTCGGAGAGCACGGGAATCGAGCATCGCTCCTTGGGCGCCCAAGGAGCGGAATGCACCACCCTTCCGGCTCCGGAAACCCTGCGCGAATGGCATCCCGTACCCGGTGCTTACAGCGCCGTAACCACCGCCGCTTACACTTCGCCCAATGCCGGAGGAGACGACTGACGTCGCCGCGCTCTTCGCGCGGCTGAAGGAGGAGATTCGCGCGGCCGGACCCCGGTCGGGCGACGTGTCGCCGGCGGCCGTCCGGCTCTCGGTGCGCGACCAGGCCGAGCGCATGTGGGCGATCTCGGCTGACCGGCCGATCGTCGGCAAGGCCGGCCCGGTGAAGCTCTTCCTGCGCCGCTTCATGCGCTGGTACGTCGAGCCCGCCTGGGCTGACCAGCGGGCGTACAACGACGCTCTTCTCAAGCTGATCGACGATCTCGACGAGCGGATCGCGCGGCTCGAAGAGCGATGAGGATCGCGGTCTGCCGGCCGCAGGTGCCGTTCGTCTACGGCGGCGCAGAGCTCGTGGCCGACCAGCTCGTCGATGAGCTCCGCGTTCGCGGTCACGACGCCGAGCTGGTGGCGGTGCCGTTCAAGTGGCATCCGCGCGCCCGTGTTCTCGATCAGGCCCTCATCTGGCGGCTGCTCGACCTGAGCGAGCTTGACGGGCCGCAGATCGACCTGGTGATCGGGACGAAGTTTCCGTCGTACGGCATCCGTCACCCGAACAAGGTCGTCTGGCTCATCCACCAGTTCCGTCAGGCGTACGACTTCGACCGGACCGAGTTCGGCCAGTTCTCCGAGTCGCCCGAGGACAGGGCGACGCGCCTCGCCGTCGAGCGTTTCGACGACGTCGCGCTACGTGAGGCCCGGCGGATCTTCACGATCTCCGGCAACGTCGCCGGTCGGCTCAAGGAGCACTCCGGCCTCGACGCCACCGTTCTCCCGCCGCCACCTCAGAAGCTTGCGTTTCGCACCGACACCTACGACGACTTCGTTCTCTCCGTAAACCGGCTCGACCGGGCGAAGCGGATCGACATGCTGATCGACGCCGCCAGGGCGGAGCCGAGTCTCCGGATCGTGATCGCGGGAGACGGGCCCGATCGCGAGCGGCTCCAGAAGGCTGCGGCCGGGATCGAGGACCGCGTCGAGTTCGCGGGTCGCGTCGACGCCGAGACGCTCACCGACCTCTACGCGCGCTGCCGTGCCGTGTTCTACGCGCCGGTCGACGAGGACTACGGCATCGTGCCCTACGAGGCGTTCCTGTCGGGAAAGCCCGTCATCACCACGCATGACGCGGGTGGGCCGCTCGAGGTCGTCTCCGACGGTCAGACGGGCTGTGTCGTCGCGCCTGACGCCGGCGAGATCGCACGGGCCTGCTCGCTCCTGATCGGCGACCTCGGCATGTCCAAGCGGCTCGGCGAGGCGGGCAAGTCCATCGCAGCTCGGATCACCTGGGACGCGTGTATCGACGCGTTGCTGGCATGAAGGTCGCCTACTACTCGCCGATGCCGCCTGACCGGTCGGGGATCGCCGACTACTCGGCGCTCCTGCTGCCGGCGCTGCGGGAGCGCGTAGCCGACGTGGTCGTTGCGCAGCCCGGCAAGAAGGCTCCCGACGCCGACGTTGCGCTCTACCACGTCGGCAACGAGCCGGTCTTCCACGGCTGGATCGTCGACGCGCTCGAGAAGCGGCCCGGCGTTGTCGTGCTTCACGAGGCGGTGCTGCACCACCTCGTCGCCGGGCTGACGATTGGCCGGGGGAACGGCCGCGGCTACCTCGATGCGATGGAGCGCGACTCCGGCGTCGCCGGCCGCCTGCTCGGGCTAGGCGTGCTCGACAACCTGCTGCCGCTGCTGTGGGAGACCCAGCCCGAGCGCTACCCGCTCACCGGCACGATCCTGGATCTCGCGGAGGGGCTGATCGTCCACTCCTCCTACGTCGCCCGCAAGGCGCGCGAGGCGGGCTACGCAGGCCCGCTCTGGAAGATCCCGCATCCGGCCTGGCCGATCGAGCCCGTGGAGCCTGCCGCTGTGACCGGCGAGCCGCTGATCGGATGCTTCGGCTACCTCAACATGAACAAGCGCATCCCCGCGCTGCTCGAAGCGTTTGCCATGCTGCTCGAGCGGCGGCCAGGTGCCAGGCTGCTGCTCGTCGGGGCCGCCGCCGAGCGGTTCGATCTCGACCGGCGGCTCGAGCGCCTGGGCATCCGCGGCGAGTCGCTGATCCGCCACGACTACGTGCCCGAGGATCAGCTCTGGTCGCTCATGGCGGCCTGCGACGTCCTCGTCAACCTCCGCTCGCCGACGATGGGTGAGACGTCCGGCTCGGTGATCCGCGGGCTGTCGCTCGGCAAGGCGATGCTCGTGTCGGATGTCGGCTGGTTCTCCGAGATCCCCGACAACGTTGCGCTCAAGATTCCGGTCGACCGGCACGAGTCCGCGACCATCGCGGGCGCGCTCGAGCTCGCGGCCGACCACGCGGCGACTCTGGGAGCCTCGGCGCAGCACTACGTGCGCAGCGAGCACGACCTCCGGCACGTCGCCGACGCCTACGCGGCCGCGCTCGAGATGGCCGCCGGCGGCGATGCCGTCGCCGACCAGGTGCTCTGGCGCATCTCCGAGGCCGCCTCCGAGGTTGGCCTTGAGGACACCTCGGAGCTCTTCCGGCAGGCTCGCGGGGCGGGTCTCGTGTGAGCGTTCGGTCGGCGAGACTCTGGCTCGCCGGGATCGTCGTCCTCTCGGCGTCAGTCTGGGCCGTCGTGGCGCAGCGGATCGTCGTGCCGTGGATCATGGTCGACGAGATCACCTACTCGGAGCTCGCAAAGTCGTTCGCTGCCGGCGGGAACTTCCTGATCCGTGAACGCCCAAGCCACGCCTACGGCGTCGTCTATCCGGCGCTGATCGCACCGGCCTGGCGGCTCTTCCCGTCGATCCCCGACGCCTACGCTGCGGCGAAGGTCATCAACGCGGCGCTGATGTCGATCGCCGCCGTGCCCGCCTATCTGCTCGCGCGCCGGGTCGTCACCGTGCGCGCCTCGCTCGCCGTTGCGCTGCTCACCGTCGCGGTGCCATCAATGCTCTACACCGGCACGTTGATGACCGAGAACGCCTTCTATCCCACGTTCCTGCTTGTTGCGTGGTCGCTTGTTCGGGTGCTCGACCGGCCGACGGCGCTCGGTCAGCTCGGGCTGCTCCTGCTCTGCGGGGTCGCCTACGCGACGAGACCGCAGGCGGTCGTCTTCGTCGCAGCCGCTGCCGCTGCGCCGGTGCTCCTCGTGGCCGTGGAGAGGACGGGCCCGAAGGGCCTCTGGCCGTTTCGGACGCTCTACGGGCTTCTGGGTCTCGGGGTCGCCGGTGCGCTCGTGATGACCGTCGCGCGCGGCCGCTCACCGCTCACGCTGCTCGGCGCCTACCGCGCCGCGCTCGACAGCAGCTACTCGCTGTCGGCCGTATCGCACTTTCTCGTCTACCACGTGGCCGAACTCGACCTCTACGTCGGGGTCGTGCCGTTTGCCGCTCTGCTCGCAGTGTGGCTCGCGCCACGGGAGGGAGCGCACGCCGTCTCCGCATTCGCCGTCGGGTCGTTCGTGCTGACCGCGTCGGTCGTGGCAGAGGTCGCAACCTTTGCCTCACAGCCCTCGGTCGATCGGATCGAGGAGCGGACGATGTTCTACGTCACACCGCTCGCCCTCGTCGCCCTCTGCGGCCTGCTCGGGAGCGGCATCGTGACGCGCCGACGACGCCCGCTGCTCCTGGCCGCGCTGGTCGCCGGCGCGCTTCCGGTGCTGATCCCGTACAGCCGCTTCGTCGGCCGACCGGCGGTCTCCGACACCTTCGCGCTGCTGCCGTGGTGGTGGGTGCACGACCGTGGCATCTCGTTCGGCGCCCTTCGCCTCGTCGCGCTCGGCGCGTCGCTCCTGGCTGCCGCCGCGTTCGTGTTGCTACCTCGTCGGGCGGCGCCGCTCCTCGTCGCGCTCGTCGGGCTCTACTTCGTGGCGACCGCCGCGGTTGTCGACACCGGCCGACACGGGCTGCGCCAGACCGCGCTCGACGCTCGCGCCGCTGGCATCGGGGTTGAGCGCCGTGACTGGCTCGATCGGGCCGTCGGCCGCGACGCCTCCGTTACCTTCCTGTGGTCGGGACGCCCGAGCCCGTATGTGATCTGGGAGAACGAGTTCTTCAACCGCAGCTTCGACACTGTCTACGACGTCGGCGGCGATCCCTCACCGGGGCTGCTGGCCGAGCGGCCAGCCAGTCCGCTCCCCGATGGGACGCTCGCACCGACGGCCTGCGACGGCTGTCCTCACTCAGATCCGATCACGGCTGACTACGTGCTCACAGACGGATGGCTCGACGTTGCGGGGACGCTCGTTGCGTCTAGCCCAACACTCGGGCTGCGTCTCTACCGGGTGGGCGGCTACGTGAGCGTTCTCACGGACGTGACCGGCGTGTACCGGGGTGGGACGTGGTCGGGTGACTCGGTCGTCTACACGCGCCGAGCCTGCACCGGCGGCAAGCTGAGCGTTGTGCTCCACAGCGACCCGACGCTCTTTCCGCAGGAACAGGTGGTGCGTGCGACCGAGGGGACGACGGCCGTCGGGAGCGTCAGCTTTGGCCCGGGCGAGGAGCCGACCCTGACCGTGCCGCTCCATCCCGAAGGATCGACCTGCACGGTCACCTACGACGTCGCCCGCACGGCGATCCCGTCGCTCATCGTGCCGGGCAGCACCGACATGCGCCGGCTCGGAACTCACTTCCTCCGCTTCACCTACTCCTCGTGAGGATCGCCTTCGACGTGTCACCGCTCTCGCACGAGCGGACCGGGGTGAACAACTACATCCGGGGCTCGCTGCAGGGGCTCGCCGCGGCGGCTGCGCGGGCCGGCGACGAGATCGTGGCGTTCGCCCCGACATCGCCTGAGGGACGGCGCGTGATCCCCGAGGCGCTCGACGGAGCGCCGGTCGAGATCGAGCTGAAGACGCTCATCGGTGCGCACAGCTGGCGAACCGCGTGGTCGCGTCTCGGCTGGCCTCCGGCCGAGCGCTGGCTCGGCCCGTTCGACGCCCTGCACTTCACCGACTGGATGTACCCGCCGCAGCGCCACGGCGTGCGGGCGACGACGATCCACGATCTCGTGCCGCTGCACTTCCCCGAGTGGGTAACCGGACGGACACGGTCGATGCACAGCCGCAAGTACGCGAACGCGGCCCGAACCTGCGACGTGATGTTCGCGAACTCCGCGTTCACCGCCGATGACGTTGCGGCGACGCTCGGGTTCCCACGGGAGCGGGTCGTTGTCGCCCACCCGGGAATCGGCGCCGACTTCGTGCCGGGCGGCGAGGCGGCCGACCTCGGCGGCCCCTACCTGCTCACGGTCGCGACCCTCGAGCCCCGCAAGAACCTCGGCACTCTCGTTGACGCCTTCGCGTTGGTGGCCGACCTGGGGCTCCGGCTCGTGCTGGTTGGTGGCCAGGGCTGGGGCGAGCAGCCGCAGCTCGACCGACCCGGGATCCTAAGGCTCGGGCGCGTCGACGACCAGGAGCTCGCCCGGCTCTACCGCGGGGCCGCCGTGGTCGTGTACCCGTCTCGGTTCGAGGGGTTCGGGATGCCGATCACCGAGGCGATGGCGGCCGGGGCACCGGTCGTCTCCTCGGCACACCCATCGCTCGACGAGGCCTGCGGCGACGCCGCGCTTCGCGCCGATCCCGAGAGCCCGCAGGCGTTCGCAGACGCGATCAGAGAGGCGCTCTCGCGCTCCGAGGAGCTGCGAGCGCTCGGCTTTGCTCACGCGGCCCGGTTCTCCTGGGCCAGAACCGGTGAGCTCTTCCTCGAGGGGTATCGGCAATTCTCGTAGGCATCGACACGACGCCGCTGCGCCAGACGCGCGCGGGCACAGCCCGGTACCTGCGGGGGCTCCTCGACCATCTCGACGTACCGGTTCGCGAGGTGTCGTTCCCGGCGACCTCCCGCCTACGGACGCTCGCGGCAGACGCCCTCTGGTACCCGCGTCTGCGAGTCACCGGTGCGGACGTCCTGCACTGTCCGACCTTCCGGGGCCCGTTCTCCTCGTCCGTGCCGCTCGTGGTGACGGTGCACGATCTCGCCGTCCTGCGTCACCCCGAGTGGTTCAACCGCTGGACGCGGACGTACTCGCGCGTCGCGGTACCGCGCGTCGTCTCCGCAGCCTCGCGGCTGATCGCCGTCTCGGAGTTCACCAAGGCCGAGCTGGTCGACCTGCTCGATGTCGCACCGGCGAAGATCACGGTCGTGCCGAACGCCGTCGAGGAGTCGTTCACCGCCGACGGGCCGCGCGCCGGCGGCGACTACGTGCTCGCGGTCGGCACGCTGGAGCCCCGCAAGAATCTCGCCCGCATCGCCGCTGCCGTCGACGGCGAGCTTCGCGTCGTCGGCGCCCGCGGCTGGGGCGGTATCGACCCGCCGCCGAACGTGACCTGGCTCGGCGAGGTCGACGACGCCGAGCTGGCCGCGCTCTACCGGGGGGCGCGCTGCCTGGTCTACGCGTCGCTCTACGAGGGGTTCGGGATCCCGGTTGCCGAGGCGCTCGCGTGTGGCTGCCCCGTGGTGACAAGCCGGGCAAGCGCGATGGCCGAGATCGCCGGTCCGGACGCCGTGTACGTCGACCCGGAGGACGTCGCGTCGATCCGCGATGGCATCAGCCGCGCCACTGCCGCCACGCCACGGCGTGCCGCCTCCTGGACGGAGGTTGCAGCCGCAACGAAGGCCGTCTACGAGGAGCTCGCGTGATTCTCATCGACGCCGACGTCCTCGGCCGCGAGCGGACGGGCGACGAGACCTACGTCATGAACCTCCTGCGGCAGCTACCCCTCGTCGCGCCCGACCTGCGCTTCGCCGCCGTCACACGGCATCCGGAGCTCGTCCCGGACGGTGTCGAGCCGATCGAGCTTGCGGCGCGCTCGCAGGAGCTGCGGATGGCGGTTGCGCTGCCTCGCCTACTTCGCTGGCTCCGACCGGACGTGGCGCACTTCCAGCATGCGCTCCCGCTCGGGTATCGCGGCCGCTCGGTCGTGACGATCCACGACCTCTCCTTCGAGCGAGAGCCGGGCACCATGGGCCTACTCGATCGTCTCACCTTCAAGACGTTCGTCCCGCGCGCCGCGCGCCGCGCCTCGGCCGTGCTGACGGTCTCGGAGCGCACGCGCCGCGACCTGCTCGACCTCTACGGCATCCCCGCCGAGAAGATCACGGTGACGCACAACGGCGTCGATCCATCGTTTACCCCGGGAGGCTCGCACGCCGCGCACGTGCTGTTCGTCGGGGCGATCCAGCGCCGCAAGAACCCGCTCGCTGCGCTCGCCGCAGCGCAGGCAGTTGGCCTGCCGCTGATGGTGGTCGGGCCGGAGAAGGAGCCGCAGCTCGCACTCGAGCTCCGGGCGGGGGGTGCGCAGCTCCTCGGGTACGTCGAGCGGGACGTGCTCGCCGGGCTCTACCGAGACGCCGCGCTGCTGGTGCTTCCCTCGCGGTTCGAGGGCTTCGGCCTACCCGTCCTCGAGGCGATGGCGTGCGGCACGCCGGTCGTGGCCGCCGACGAGCCGGCCCTCCGTGAGGTCGGTGGCGAGGCGGCGATCTACGCCGACGGCGACGACTTCGCCGGGGCCGCGGTGCGTGCCCTTGCTGACCACGAGCGGCTCTCGGCGGCCGGAGTCGAGCGCGCCACGCACTTCTCGTGGGCGGAGGCAGCGCGACGGACAGCGGCTGTCTACCGCGAGGTGATCGCCCGGTGAAGGTCTCCGCAGTCGTCGTCTCGCACGGCACGCCACGCGAGCTCTCGGAGTCGCTGCCTGCCGTCGCGGCGCAGGTCGACGAGGTCGTCGTGATCGCGAACATCCCAGGTTCGGTGCCGCCCGGCGTCGATGCCGTCCACAACGAGCGCTCGCTCGGGTACTCGGCGAACCTGAACCGCGGTGCCGCACTGACCTCCGGCGACGCGCTGCTCGCAGCGAACCCCGACGCGACGCCCGAGCCCGGTGCGGTTGCCGCGCTGCGCGACTTCATGGCCGCCCACGAGCGCTGCGGCGTTGCGGGGCCGCAGATGGTGTACCCGGATGGCAGCCCCCAGCCGTCGCGGCGGCGCTTTCCAACCGTGACCGGCACGATCGTCCGGCGGACGCCGCTCCGCAAGATCGTCCCGCAGCGGCGCCACTTCCACCTCGACGAGCCGACCCCCGACACGCCGGTCGAGGTCGACTGGATGCTGGGCGGGTTCCTGCTGGTTCGCCGCTCGATGCTCGAGGAGCTCGGCGGCTTCGACGAGGGCTACCGGCTCTACGGCGAGGACATCGACCTGCAGTACCGGGCGATGCTCGCCGGCTGGGAGCGCTGGTATGTGCCTGCGGCGGTCGTTTCGCACGAGCACAAGGCCGAGACCGACAGGCGCTGGCTCACTCGCCGCACGCTCTGGCACTGGCGCGGGGTTGCGCGGTTCGTGCGCAAGCACCCCGAGCGGCTCCGCGCGCTCTAGCGGGGAACGAACCGGAACCCGACCTGCGCGCCGAGGTCGCGTGGATCGGAGACGCTCGCATGGAACGTCGGCGAGATCCGCAGCACCACGCGCACCGGCGTGTGCGCGACCGGGATCGAGACGACATGCTGCTTGCCGTTCTCGACCGTGGTCGTGACCTTCGCCTCGACGCGGCCGATGCTCGGCTGCTCGTTCCGGTCGAGAACGACCTGCCCGACCGTGATGACGGCCTTGCCCTCGGGCGCGTCGCCCGAGTAGCCGAGGCGGCTGAGCGTGATCCGCAGGTCACCATGCTGGCCCGCTGCGAAGTACGTGTACGTCGACCAGCCGGAGACCCAGCCGTCCGAGTACACCTGCTGGAGCTCGTCGCGGAGGCGCCAGGGTCCGGTCCGTGCGTAGAGGACGTAGTGCTTGCGACGTGCGACAACGCGAGCCTGGAGCGCGACCCCGTTGTCTGCAAGGACGTACTGCGAGTCGTCGAGGCCCGACATCAGGCCGTCCGGGCTGAGGATGTTCGGGGTCACCGTCGGGCCGGGGCCGCCCGCGGTCCCGTCGAGGCTGCCGACGTGCTTGATCGAGCGGTTCCAGAACTCGGTCAGCCACACGCCGTTCATGTCGAGGACGGCCTGCCCGAGGTACGTCGTCGTCGCGCCGTGCGTTGCGCGGTCGACCCAGTCGAGCGGCTTCGGCGAGTTCGCGACGAACTCTGTCGAGTACGAGTTGAGGCCCTCGGTCATCTTGATCTCGGACGTCAGCATCCAGGCGATGCCGACGACGGCGGCGATCACCGCAACGGCACGGTGCCGCCGCAGGGCGACGATCGCGAGCGAGAGGCCCGTGACGATCACCAGGGCGATCCGGAGATCGCTGACTGTCCAGCCGAAGCTCTCGTTTGCGACCACGGCGATGCCGAACCCGGGCGCCTCGAAGTACGGGTCCGAGAGCTGGAACTGCTTGAAGCAGATGATGTAGAGGACGAGAGCCGTCGAGCCTGCAAGGACGCGCCAGTCGAGACGCTTCGACTCGAAGACGAGGCCCGTGCCGATGAGCATGATCGGGACGAGGTAGATCAGGTTGCGCTCCTCCCAGAGCGTCGAGAAGACGGTCGAGAGGTAGGCCGCCTTCACCGCGGTGAAGAGCGACATGCAGAAGATCGTGGCGGCCGCGTACGCGGCGAACGCCCGGTAGACAGGGTCGCTGCGTCGCTCGGGCAGGCGGAGCGCGGTGAACCCGCCGATGGCCGGGAGCACGCCGAGGCCGATCACGAACGAGAGCCCGGCGCGGAAGCCGAGGTCGATCATCCTGTCCTTGTAGTGCTGCGTCGAGGTCTGCCAGATCGAGACGTGCTGCAGGACGACCCGGTTGAAGAGGAAGAACGCACCGGCGCCGAGGACGACGGCGCCGAGGGTGTCGCTGCATGTCCAGTTCCGGCGGAGGTGGCGGCCGCGAGGGCCGGTCAGCCACAGGCCGAAGGCGGCGATCGCAAACGCGATGCTGATCGTTGACAGTCTGTCCTGCCGCACGAGCACCGCTCCCAGTGCCCCGACGACAGCGATCGCGATGTCGCGGCGGCGTCGCGATGCGAGGGCGCGGACGATCAGCCAGGTGCAGAGGGCGCACCAGGTGTAGGCAAGCGGGTCGGGGATGATCGTCGTCACGTACGCCATCCCGGGGAACGAGACCGAGAGCACGGCGACGACGGCCGCCGTGCGGCGCGTCAGCAGCATCCGGGCGAGCAGGTAGGTCGGCACGGCGGCGAGCGTCATGACGACGACGTTCATGTACTTGATCGCCGCGTAAGCGGTCGTCGTCGAGTCGATCGACCAGAACGGGGCCAGCAGGAACACGTAGACGGTCTTGAAGTAGATCGGGTCGCCGCGCCGCGCCGCGTGTCCGGTCGACTCGATCGCCCGCGAGATCTGCGTCCACTCGACCTCGTCGCTGAAGACCCAGGGCGTCTTGCGCAGGTACGCCTCGATGCCGTAGAAGACGAGGACGCAGAGCCCGATCGTCAAGACCGGGATCGCTGCGAAGACGCGATCGGTGACGGTCGACTTGCGCCGCCGGGCCTGCGCGCCCGGGGCGGGCGTTACCGGTGGCGTCACTCTGCGTGAGCCCCGAGGACGACGCGAGGATCGAGGTCGATCTCGCGCCGTACGAACTTGCACGCCGTCCCGGCCTTCTCGCACGCCTCGACGAGGGCGTCGAGACGCTCGCGCGGGGCATCCGGGATGGTGACGAGCACGATGTCGGGCCGCGTCCGCTCGATCGCGCGGACGACCTCGGCTGTCGTTCCGACGACCGGAACTCCGTGGATCCGGCGGCGGCGGAGGCGAGGGTTGTCGTCGAGGAACCCGACGACCTTCTCACCCGCCGTCTCCCGCAGCTCCCGCATGAGGCTCCGACCGGTCCTGCCGGCTCCGACGATCAGTGTCCGGCGCCCGGCCCGGTCGCGCATCACGCCGGAGCCCGGAACGATCGCGTGCTCGGCAAACCGCGAGATGGCGACGAGGACGAGGCAGATCAGCGCGTCGACGATGAAGAACGACCGCCGGAAGTCGCGCATGTTCTGCGTCAGCACCATGAAGGAGAGCACCACGAGCTCCGAGGTGACGATCGCCGAGGTGACAGCGGCAAGGTCACGCGCGCCCGCGTAGCGCCACACAGAGCGATAGAGCCCGAACGGGATGAACGCGAGGTACCGGGCTGCGAGGAGCACGGGGAGAGTCAGACCGCCGATGAAGCGCTGACTCTCGGTCCCCGGCCAGCCGAACTCGAGGACGTACGCAGCGAGGAACGCGGCGGTGATGACGCCGAAGTCGAACAGGACCTCCGCGAGCCGTCGCCAGTGGACGGCGACAGCCTGGCCGATCCCGAACGACTCGCCGTCACCGACGGGGCGCGTCTGGACGTCGGCGAGGAAGCTCGCGAACTGCACGAGCAGCGCAAAGGTGACGACGACTCCGATGATCGTGTAGCGGGCGTTCCCGAGCACGTTGTAGGCCAGGCTCGACCCGCCGATCGACAGCGCGATCAGGGCAAGGAGCGCGACCGCGTGCTTCTCGGTCAGTCCGAAGCGCACGAGCCGATGGGAGGAGTGGTCGCGTCCACCCTGGTGGATCGGCCGGCCCTCGAGCAGGCGGATCACGGTGACGAGCGCCGTATCGAGGAGCGGCACGGCAAGAACGAGCACGGGGAGGATGAGCGCCGCCACGGTCGTCCCGGCGACACGCCAGCTCGACGCGAGCCCGAGTGCCGCGAGCGCGAAGCCGAGTGCCTGGCTGCCCGAGTCGCCCATGAACACGAGCGCCGGGCCGCGGCGTCGCAGGTTGAACGGCAGGAAGCCGCCGCAGGCGAGCATCCCGGCAAGGCTGAACGCGAGTGCCGCGTGGCTCGGGTGCACGGTGACCGCGTCGATCGCGAAGAAGCCGAACGCGATCGCGGCGATCGTCGCGGCGAGCCCGTCCATGTTGTCGAGCAGGTTGAACGCGTTCGCGACCCCGACGAGCCAGAGGATCGCGATCGCATCGCCAAGCGGTCGGCTCCCGACGACCTGGACGTGCGTTCCGGTGGCGAGCACGATCGCCGACGCCGCTCCCTGCGCTGCGAGCTTGCCGATCGGGCGCAGCCCGATCAGGTCATCAATGAGGCCTGCCGCGAAGACGAGCGTGATCGCGCAGTAGATCCCGACGAACGGGCGGTCGGCCTTGAACGCTCCTGCCGCGACGGAGAGCCAGAGGCCCGCACTGAACCCTGCGAAGATCCCGATCCCACCGAAGCTCGGCGTCGCCGTCTCGTGCCAGCGGTCGGTTGCAGGGTTGGCAACGAGTCGTCGCGCGAGCGGCGAGCGAAGAAGCCCCGCGATCACCGCCACGGCGACCGGTAGAGCGACGATCGCGACCGCGGTACTCACAGGCGCGGAGGGTAACCGAACCCCGTTAGCACGTTGTGAGGACGCTACTGCCTGAGCCGGTCGGCGCGGGCGCGGCGCCCCACCGCGATCCGGGCGGTCACCTCACCTAGACTGGCGCCGTGGCGGTCTACGCAGATCTCGTCCGATACCGCGAGCTCTTCGCCAACCTCTTTCGCCGGGATTTTCAGGCGAAGTACCGGGGCTCGGCGCTCGGCGTTCTGTGGTCGGTGCTCAACCCGGTTGCGCTCATGGGCGTCTACTTCGTCGTCTTCGGCCTGCTGCTCCGCAACAACGCCGGGATCCCGCACTACGGCATCTACCTGCTTGCCGGGCTCGCGTGCTGGATCTTCTTTGGCGTATCACTGCAGGCGTCGTCGCGATCGATGGTCGATAGCGCCGAGCTGATCAAGAAGGTGCGATTCCCACGCCAGCTCGTCGCGTTCTCGGTCGTTGCGACGCAGGCGGTCACCTTCGGGATCATGATCCTGATCCTCGTCGTGCTCTCGCTGATCTTCGTGCCGGAGGCCCGGACGACCGTCTGGATGGCGCTGCCGCTCGCGGTCGTGTTCGTCGGGCTCGTCGCCGGCGTCTCGTTGCTCGTCGCGTGCCTGAACGTGATCTTCCGCGACATCGAGCACATCCTCTCGGCAGCGCTCCTCCCCTGGTTCTTCCTCACGCCGGTGCTCTGGCGGTTCGAGCGGCTCCCGAGCGCTGCCCAGGATCACCCGATGCTCCTGCACTTCCTGCGCTGGGGGAACTTCGTGGCGCCACCGATCTACGCGATCCGCGATGCGATCTGGCTCGGGCACGCACCGCGTCTTGCCGACGTCGTCTACCTCGTCGTCGCCTCTGCCGCGGCATTGACGCTCGGGGCGTTCGTCTTCAGCCGGATCGACGACCGGCTTGCGGTCGAGCTCTGAGCACGAGCCGCCCGTCGTAGATCCACGGCTCGTTCTCCGGGGCGGCGTACGCCGGGAGCCCTGCGACATCGGGAACCCGCTCGAGCTCGATCCCCGGGAGGACGGACGGGCAGAGGAGCGGTAGCGAGAAGCCGGGAATGCGGCCGGGGCCGGGAGCGTAGGGCGAGAGCGCCCGGGGTTGGCGGCGGCCGAAGCCATGCTCCCACGCGATCGCTCCGGCGACGACGCCGAAGCCCTCGGCGTGCGCGGCGGCGACCCGCTCGGCCCAGTCGGGTGCCGGGGTCACCCACGACGGGAGGTCGGCGGCCGGGGCTCCCGTCCGCGGCACGACATCCACGAGCCGTTCCGCTGTCGGGCTCCCAAGCTCGGAGAGCCACACGCGCAGCTCGGCGACGACGTCGAAGGCGAAGCGGTAGTGGCCGGGCGGGATCGGCGCACGCACGCGCGCGTCGATCGTTGCGCTCTCACCCGGCTGAAGCGGCGGGAGCGACGTTCGCTCCCCGTCCCAGATGATTGGGTTGCCGCGCTCGTCGAGCCAGTGGTAGCCGAGCCGCATCCAGATTCCGCCCCATGAGACGGTGCCGACGTTCGTGATCTCGACGCGACCGGCGGTGACAGCGCCCGCCTCGGGCGTGTCGAGCGTCCAGTCCCCGAAGCGGACAGCGAGTGGCCCAAGTGTCATGGGCGGCTAGTCTAGGCAGTGTGGAACCGCTGCTCGTCCGCGCGGCGCGACGCGAGCCCGTCGAGCGCACCCCGGTGTGGTTCATGCGACAGGCTGGGCGCTCGCTCCCCGAGTACCGCGCCCTGCGCGAGAAGCACGGGTTCTTCGAGGTCAACCGCTCTGCCGAGCTGACCGCCGAGGTCACCCTCCAGCCTGTCCGACGTCACGACGTCGACGCGGCCGTGATGTTCGCGGACATCATGACCCCGGTCGTCGCGATGGGTCTCGGGGTCGATCTCGTTGAAGGCGTCGGCCCGGTGATCGCCGAGCCTGTGCGGACGCTCGCCGACGTCGAGCGCCTGAACGTCCCGGTGCCCGAGGAGACGGTGATGCCGATCCTCGACGCCATCCGCATCGTCCGCGGAGAGCTTCGGCCCGACCAGGCCGTCATCGGCTTCTGCGGCGGTCCGTTCACCGTCGCCGGCTACCTCGTTGAAGGCCGCCCGTCACGCGACTTCATCATCACGAAGTCCCTCATGTACCGCGAGCCGGGCGTCTGGCACGCGCTCCTTGAGAAGCTCGCCGACACCTTCTCGGCCTACGTGATCGCGCAGGCGCAGGCGGGCGCCGACATCGTGCAGATCTTCGACTCGTGGGTTGGGGCGCTCTCGCCCGCCGACTACGCCGAGTTCGTCGCTCCGTGGTCGGGTCGCGTGCTCGCCTCGCTGCGCGAGGCCGGGATCCCGTCGATCCACTTCGGCACAGGCGCCTCGGCGCTGCTGCCTGCGATCGCCGAGGTTGGCGGCGACGTCATCGGCCTCGACTGGCGCATCGCACTCGATGAGGGCTGGAAGCTTGCCGGTGCCGACCGCGCCGTCCAGGGCAACCTCGACCCGGCGGCGCTCTTCGGCCCGTGGGAGCGGATCGAGGCGGCGACGCGGGACATCCTGCGCCGGGCCGCCGGACGGCCCGGACACATCTTCAACCTCGGCCACGGGGTGATGCCCAAGACGAACCCGGATGTCCTCGGGCGTCTCCGCGAGTTCGTTCACGCCGAGACCGCACGCATCGCCACCGACGGGTGACCCGACCGTGACTCCGGGCCAGATCGTCGTCGATCGTGTCTCGCAGCGCTTCCGTGTCTCGCCGCATGCGCAGCGGACGCTCAAGGATCTCGTCATCTCGCGCGGTCGCGCTCGTGCGACAGAGATCTGGGCGCTCAACGACGTCTCGCTCCGCGCGGAGCCCGGCGAGGCGATCGGGCTCGTCGGCCGCAACGGCTCCGGAAAGACGACGCTGCTGCGTCTCGTCTCGGGGCTCTTCCGCCCGACCTCCGGGCACATCGGCGTCGGCGGCAGGATCGGCTCGCTGCTCGAGCTGGGCGCCGGCTTTCACCCCGACTTCACCGGGCGCGAGAACGTCTATCTCAACGGCTCGATCCACGGACTCTCGCGGGCCCGGGTGCGGGAGCTGATGGACGAGATCGTCGCGTTCGCGGAGCTCGAGCGCGCAATCGACCTGCCGGTTCGCACCTACTCGTCGGGGATGTACATGCGTCTTGGTTTCTCGGTTGCGGCGCACATCCAGTCGGACGTGCTCCTGCTCGACGAGGTCTTCGCGGTCGGCGACGAGGACTTCCAGCGCAAGTGCTTCGGCAAGATCGCGGAATTCAAGCGGCGCGGCGGCACGATTGTCTTCGTCTCCCACGACGCGCATGCCGTCGAGCGGCTCTGCGACCGCGCCGTCTTGCTGCGTCAGGGCGAGGTTGCCTTCGACGGGCCGACGCGCGAGGCGATCGCCCACTATCGCCAGCTCCTCTCGGACGACCGCAGCCCGGACGAGCTCTCGGCGGGGCTGACGGAGTGGGGTGGCGGCGAGGCCAAGATCGTGGCGGCGCGTCTGCTCGACCGTGACGGCGACGAGCGCAAGCAGTACGCGGCCGGCGAGCCGTTCATCCTCGAGCTCGTCGTCGCCGCGGAGGCGAACGTGCCGGCGCCGCGCGTGTCGGTCGAGCTGCGCGACAGCGACGGAGTCACGCTCGGCAGCGTGAGCGCCGAGACGGAGACGCTCGGCTGGGACGGACGGGCCGGGGAGCGCGTGTTGCGGTTTGAGCTCGAGCACCTGCCGCTCGCGGACGGGCAGTTTCATCTTCGCTGCGTGCTTGTCGATCCGACGGGCGACCGGCTGCTGCACTCGCTCGAGGACGCGGTGCGGTTTTTCGTCTTCCCGGCGGGGGTCGAGACCGGTGCGGTGCTGCTTGCGGGCCGGTGGTCGATGCAGGAGATCGACGGTTCCGCGCCAACTTCGAAGGTGTGAGTTCGCGCACCTGTCCCGACTGGCCGCAGCTGATGGAGGTTGCGCCGGAGCTGCAGTTCAAGCACTACACCCTCCGGGAGGCCCAGCTTCCGGCTGATGCGCACGTTGCCGCGGAGGGTGTCGGCTTCGACGATGTCGCGATCTGCTGCGACCTCGAGAGCCACGTCTTCAACGCAGAGCACACCGACCCGCGTGTTGCCGAGGCGTTGCGAGCCTCGCACTGGTTCGATCTGCGTGAGTGGGCAACCCGCTCGCCCGGCGCCGACGGCGCCTGAGCGCGCACGTCTCCTTGCCGGCGCGCTGTCGACCTGGGCGCGGGCGGTAGTGTCCGCGGCGATGCCGACGCTCGTCGTCCCGTTCCGCGACGTGGAGGGCAAGAGCCGGCTCGGCGCGCTCTCCGACAGCTCCCGTGCCGTGCTTGCTCGCGCAATGCTGGCCGACGTCCTCGAGGCGTGCCTCGCCGTCGGGCAGACGTTTGTCGTGGCTGACGATCCCTCCGTTGCCGGTGGCGCCACGCATGTCGGCGATCCCGGTGGGGGCCAGGCTGCCGCTGTTCGTGCGGGACTGGAAGCCGCAACGTTCGTCGGCGCGCGTGGCCCGTACACGATCGTCAACGCCGACCTCCCCTGTGTGACCGCTCGCGACCTGCTTGCCCTTGCGGGTGCGGTTCCCCCCGGCGGGCTCGCCTACGCTCCGGCGGCCGATGGGACCACGAACGCCGTTGCGGTCGACACGCCGGGCCTGTTCGTCCCCGCATACGGGCCGGGCAGCGCCGAGCGCTTTGCCGAAGCCACCGCGCTCACGCGCATCGTCGACGCCCCGAACCTGAGAGACGACGTGGACACGATCGCCGATCTCGACCGGCTGCGCGACCGGGTTGGCCCACACACCCGCCGGGCGCTTGCGGAGCTCGGTCTCGGGGCTGCCGCATGAGGCTCGCTGTGCTCTCGGGCGGTGTCGGCGGAGCACGGTTCCTCCGCGGCGTGCTTGACGTCATCGAGCCGACCGACGTCACGATCGTCGGGAACGTCGGCGACGACCTCGAGATTCTGGGGCTCCACGTCTCACCCGACCTCGACAGCATCCTCTACGCGCTCTCGGGGCTCTCCGACGAGGAGCGCGGCTGGGGGCGTGCCGACGAGACCTGGAACGCCCTCGCGTCGGCGGCGGACCTCGGCGGTGACGCCTGGTTCCGTCTCGGCGACCGCGATATCGGGCTCCACCTTGTCCGTTCCCAGCTCCTGCGCGAGGGCCGGCCGCTCTCGTCCGTCACCGCTCACCTTGCGCGGGCCGCAGGCCTCGAGTGCACGCTGCTCCCCGCAAGCGACAATCCCTTGCGGACGTTTGTCGAGACCCCTGCCGGGACGTTCGCGTTCCAGACCTGGTTCGTCGCGCGCGGCCACCAGGACGACGTCGACGCCGTTCATGTCACAGGCGCACCCGAGGCGGCACCGGCGCCCGGCGTGCTTGACGCGCTTGCCGACGCCGACCTGATCGTGATCACGCCGAGCAACCCTTACGTTTCGATCGGGCCGATCCTTGCCGTTGCCGAGATCCGCGAGGCGCTCGAAGACCGCAGCGCACCGTGTGTGGCCGTGAGCCCTCTGATCGGCGGCCGTGCCGTGAAGGGTCCTGCGGATCGGATGCTTGAGCGGATGGCGGGTGGCACTTCGCCCGCACACCTCGCTGCCTGCTACGCGGGCCTGATCGACGTTCTCATCATCGATGAGGCCGATGCGCAGGCAGAGCTGCCGACCGACGTCCGCACCGTCGTCACCCGCACGCTGATGACCGACGATGAGGCGCGCCGCCGGCTTGCCCGTGCGGTGATCGACGCCGCTGGTTCCCCCGCATGAGAGTCGCGATCCTCGGCGGGACCGGGAGCTTCGGCCACGCCATCGCCGCTCGGCTTGTGGCCTGCGGGCAGGACGAGGTCGTGATCGGCTCACGCGACGCTGAGCGAGCGCGCGCCGTCGCCGCCGAGCTCGGCGGCGGGGCAACGGGCGCGTCGAACGAGGACTCCGTCGCTGGCGCCGATCTGGTCGTCCTTGCCGTGAAGGCTGACGCGGCACTCGCGACCGCCGCGGCGGTCAGCGCCGCTCTCGGAACGACGCCGCTCCTGTCTGTTGCGACCGCCCTCTCGTTCACAAAGGGCGGCGTCCTCCCGGATCCCGAGGCGCTCTCGCTGGCCGAGCGCGTCGCGGCGATCGTCGCAGGGCCGGTCGTTGCAGGTCTCCACTCGGTCGCCGCTGTGAATCTCATCGACGCGCCGCCCGAGGAGGACGCGCTCATCTGCGGCGACGACGCTGCCGCCAAGGCGCTCGCCATCGAGCTCTCAGCGAGGATCGTCGCGGGACATTCCCTCGACGCCGGGCCGCTTGCGAGCGCGCGAGCGCTCGAGGGGATGACCGCAGTGATCGTGAACGTGAACCGGCGCTACAAGGCTCACGCGGGCATTCGGATGACGGGGATCCCCGAGACGTGATCTCGATCGTGCCGGTCGAGGGTCTGCCCGAGATCGTCGAGGGAGACGATCTCGGCGCGCTGATCGCTTCGGCCACGACGCTTCGCGACGGCGACGTCGTCGTTGTCGCCCAGAAGGCAGTCTCGAAGGCCGAGGGCAGAGTCGTCCGGCTCCGCGGCGTCGAGGCCACCGAGCGCGCCCGCGAGATCGCCGGCACCTGGTGCGATCCGCGCGAGACCCAGGTGATTCTCGATGAGACCACGAGGGTCGTTCGGCAGCGCAACGCGCTCGTCATCGCCGAGACACGTCACGGGTTCGTCTGCGCCTCCGCCGGGGTCGATCACTCGAACGCGCCCGAGGAGGAGATGCTGATCCTCCTGCCGCTCGACTCGGACGCAAGCGCGCGGCGAATCCGGGCCGCAATCGCGGAGCACGCCGGGGTGCAGGTGGCGGTGATCGTCACCGACTCGTTCGGCCGCCCGTTTCGCAGAGGAACGACCGACGTTGCGATCGGCGTTGCCGGTCTGGAGCCGCTGCTCGACCTACGCGGCACGACGGACAGGGCAGGGGTCGTGCTCCGCTCGACCCAGGTGGCTGTCGCCGACGAGCTTGCCGCTGCCGCCAATCTCGTGCGGATTGACAAGGCCGACGGCCTTCCGGTGGCCGTCATCCGGGGTGCACGAACGTCGGGCGACGGAGCCGCAACCGACCTGGTGATGCCCGCCGACCGCGACCTCTTTCGTTGAGACCAAAGTCAGGGTGCATACTCGGGTGATGGACGACGAACGGGCGCCGATCTGTCCGGCCTGTGGGGTGACGATGGTCCCGGGCACGCTCAGCATGCGGGACGGCGTTGTACGGGAGTGGGTCTGCCTCGAATGCGAGGAGTCGGGCGACCCCGACGCCGGCTGATCGATCAGCCGAGCTGGTCGGCTCTCGACGCGCGGCGTGCCGAGGCGAGGCGGTCGAGTGCGCAGGCGATCACGATCCACAGCGAGATCCGCAGCGAGACGGCGAGCGTCAGCGACTGCCTGTCGAGCTCGCCGGTCGTCTCACCGCCACCGAGCCAGACGATGTAGGCCTGGGGGATCGACGAGGCGGCGACGAGGACGGGTACGAGGATCCGGGCATCGCGACCGAACCGGCGCGAGCTGAGCACGGTCAGTCCGGCCCCGAGGGCAATCAGCGCGAAGATCTCCCCGAACTGCCCCTGGTCGAAGAGGAGGCGTTCCACGACCGACGGCACGACCGGCCGCACGCGCGCGTAGTTGACGCTCGGTGAGAGAAACGACGGCCGCGGGTTCGGCTGGGTGGGGGCGTAGGAGGTGTGTGTCGGTCGATACTCCGATGTGTTCTTGAGGTAGAGCGACGCCCGTTCGCCCGAGAAGTACGGGAGCGGGTCGATCAGTGTGTAGTGCGGGTGGGAGAGCACGAAGCGGAGGTAGGTGTGCTCGCCGTCGGCCGCGATCCAGGACCAGAGGTCGTCGGGGACTCCGTTGGGATTCGCGGTCTGGGTGAGGGCCGGCATGCCGTGGTCCCGAAACCACGCGGTCCAGCCCTGGTTCGGCAGGATGCGGCCCGAGAGGATGTACCAGACGTTCTGGCTCGAGGTGTACTTGCGTGGCCCGCTGTCGAGGAAGCACGCGAAGCTTGTGAGGACGAGTGCGGCGACGACGGCGACGGGGATCACGTCGTTGCGCCGCCGCAACATCGCCGCGACCGCGACCGCGAGGATCAGCACGACGAGGATGAGGTGATCGGGCCGGGTGAACGTCCACGCGACGGTGACTGCCACGGCCGTGCCCGCGGTCGCCCAGCTGACCTCGCGTGCGTAGCGAATCCACACCGCGATCAGCACTGCCGTCAGCGACAGCGTCGTCGACTCGCTCAGGATCGCTGAGTTCCAGCTTGCGATCGGGGTGAGCAGCCCGAATGCGAGCAGGACGCAGCGAAGCCCGAGCGCGACGCGCCGATCGCGGATGAGCTCCGACGCGACGCGAGCGAGGAACCACCACGATCCGGCGGCGATCACGACCTGCCCGGCGATCCGCATCGGATCGGATCCGAGCGCCGTGAACAGCAGCGGAACGGTCTGTAGGCGCTTCGCGTCGCCCGAGAAGCTCAGCTCGGTGTACGCCGCGCTGTCGGGGAAGTGCGTCGTCCGGAGCCCGAGCACGCACACCGTCTGGACGGCGAGGTACGCGAGGAACGGGGCGGCCTTGGCCCAGCTCCACGACTCCGTTGCGCCGAGGTGCCGTCTAGGGATCAACTTCGCGGAGCGCTCCGGTATCGACGTCGTAGACGAAGCCACGCACCCGGTCGCGATGCGGCAGGAAGGGTGAGTGGCGCACACGCGCGATCGACTGGCGGACGTCGTTCTGGACGTCGGTGAAGGACTCGATGGCGAACGATGGCGCCATCCCGGTGGCCTGCTGGAGCTCCGCGCGGAAGCCGTCATCGGTGATCAGCTCGAGCCCGCAGTCGGTGTGGTGGATCAGGGCGACCTCCTCGGTGCCGAGGCGACGCTGCGAGAGCGCAAGCGACCTGATCACGTCGTCGGTGATCACCCCGCCCGCGTTTCGGAGGATGTGCGCCTGGCCGTCGGCGAGGCCGAGGGCGGCGAAGACATCGAGCCGCGAGTCCATACAGGTGACGATTGCGAGGCGCAGCGCCGGGCGGATGTCCAGATGCACTCGGTCGCCGCGGGCGGCGAAGGCCGCATTGTTCGCAAGGAGATCGTCGATCGCGCCCATCGCTGCTGTCTACACGATCGGAGGGCGGCCTGGCAGCCGGAAGCCGCCCGGCGGCCACGGTGCGAGGGGCTGGGTGGCGACGACGGCAGAGACGTTGAGCGTGCCGTAGAGATGAGGAAACTCCTCGCCGTCGGGCTCGACGGGGTCGTAGCGAAGGTCGGCTTCGAGACGTGACGGGGCGACCCACAGGAGGATCAGGTCGGGCTCATTGGCAAAGAACTCGTTCGCGGGCCGCTCGACCTGGTTTGGGCGGGAGAGGTGGATGAACCCCTCGACTGCAAGGCCCGGCGGGGCGTAGGAGCCCGTCTGCTGTGCCTCGGCCCAGTCGGTGCGGCGCGCCAGGTGCACGATCAGGTCGCTCACTGCCGGATGCAGTCGCGGCAGGCGCCGCGGAGCACGACGTCGTGGGCGGCGACGCTGTAGCCCGTGCGTCCCTCGACCCGGTGGATGGCGGCCTCCAGCTCGGGGTCGGCGAACGCCTCGACCTTGCCGCAGGCGTCGCAGACGAGGTGATGGTGGTGGTCGCCTCCCGGGAGGACGGGCTCGTAGCGGGCGGTCCCGGCACCGATGTCGATGCGCTGCACGAGGCCCTTCTCGCCGAGTGTGTCGAGGACGCGGTAGACGCTCGCGATACCGACACGTCGACCCTCGGCGCGGAGCGTGTCGAAGATCTCCTGAGCGCTCACACAGCAGTCCTGGCGTCCGAGCAGCTCGACGACGGCGCGCCGTGCACCTCCGCGGCGGTGGCCTCCGCTCTCGATCGCTGCGAGCGTCTGCTCGGTCCAGACCGTGTTCACGGGGCAGATGATACCCGCTCTCATCGGTGGGTGATACTAGGAATGGGTATCGTTAGCTTTACGCACTCGTGTTCGAGGTCTTCCACTATCCGTTCGTCCAGCGCGGCGCCATCGAGGTGCTCCTCCTCGCCGTGGGCGCCGGCCTGCTCGGAACGTGGATCGTCCTGCGCGGGCTCGCGTTCTACGCACACGCCGTCGCGACCGCGACCTTCCCCGGCCTCGTTCTTGCGGCCGGGGTCGGCTTCTCGGCTCCGCTTGGGGCGCTCGGAGCCGCTCTCGTCTTCGCCGTCGGGATCGAGCGGCTCGCTCGGGCTCGCCGTGGGCGCGGAGGCCACGACAGCTTCACGGCCCTCGTGCTCGTCGGCGCCCTCGCGCTCGGCGTGATCCTCGCAAGCGACGTCTTTCACTCCGGCTCCCAGATCGAATCGCTCCTGTTCGGCAGCCTGCTCACGGTGAGCACGCAGGACGTCGTGCTCGCCGGTGTCGGAAGCTCGGTCGTGGTCGTCGCCGCCGTGGTGCTCGGGCGCCGCTGGCTCGCAGTCGGCTTCGACGCCGGCTCGGCGCGGTCGCTCGGCGTCCGATCGCCGCTCCCCGACGCGATCCTGCTCGGTCTCGTCGCCGTCGCCGTCACCTCGGCGCTTGCGACGTCGGGCGCGCTCCTGGCGACCGCGCTCTACGTCGTCCCCGCCGCAACGACGCGGCTCTGGACGACCCGGCTTCGGCACTGGCAGGCGGCGACGATCGTGCTTGCCGCCGCGGAGGGTGTCGGAGGGTTGTGGCTCTCGGTCGAGACGAACGTTCCGCCCGGCGCCGGCATCGCCGTCCTCGCCGGCACGACCTTCGCGCTGGCGGCGCTCGTTCGGACTGTCGGCATCAGACGCCCGGCGCTCGTTGCCGCGGCTGTCGCCGGAGCGGTGCTCCTGAGCGGCTGTGGTGGGGCCAGGAGCAGCGCCGGCTTCGACGTCGTGGCGACGACCACTCAGATCGCCGACTGGGCGCGCGAGGTCGGCGGTACCCACGTCGCGGTTCATCAGATCCTTCAGCCAAACACCGACCCGCATGAGTACGAGCCGCGACCAGACGACGTGATCGCGACCGCTCGCGCGGCAGTGGTGCTCGAAAGCGGCGACGGCCTCGACAGCTGGATGGGAACGGTCACCGCCGACGCGGGCGGATCGCCGACGATCGTCGACCTCGGGTCATATGCGCCGGTAACGCTCACGGGACCCGACGGGGCCGTCGATCCCCACTGGTGGCTCGACCCGGCAAACGCCGCCGCGGCTGTCCGCGTGATCCGGGACGTCTTCGTCGCAGCCGACCCGGCTCACGCCGGCGCGTATCGCGACAACGCCGCTGCGTACCTCGCGTCCCTGTCGCAGCTCGACCACGCGGTCGCTACGTGCCTGGGCGCGGTGCCGGCGGGGGAGCGCCGTCTTGTCACCGACCACGATGCGTTCGGCTACTTCGCCCGCCGCTACGGGATCCAGGTCGTCGGCGCGGTGATCCCGTCGCAGACGAAGCAGGCGGAGCCCTCGGCGGGTGAGACGGCGCGGCTCATCGCGTTGATCGAGCGCGAGCACGTCCGGGCGATCTTCCCCGAGAGCTCGCTCAACCAGCGGCTCGCGCAGACGATCGCCGCGCAGACCGGCGCCGACGCGACGCACACCCTCTACGGAGACACCCTCGGGCCCTCCGGGAGCACGGGCGCGACGTACCTGTCGATGCAGCAGGCGAACGCGACGGCGATGGTCGAGGGGTTCACAGGCCACCCGGCGAGCTGCGAGGCGGCGAGCTGATGGCCGGCGTGCGTCTCTCGGTCTCGGGTCTCTCCGCGGGCTACGGCGGGCCGCCTGCCATCGAGGGACTCGACTTCGAGCTGCACGCGGGCGAGCGGATCGGCGTGCTCGGCCCAAACGGCGGCGGCAAGTCGACGCTCTTCCGCGTGCTGCTCGGTGAGATCGCACCGAGTAGCGGGACAGTCACGGGCCCACACGACTACGGCCTTGTGCCGCAGACTGAGCGCTCGCGGCTCGACTATCCCGTGAGCGCGCTCGACGTTGCGCTGATGGGGACGCTCTCGCGCGTTCCGTGGTGGCGCCGCGTTGGCAAGTCCGAGCGGCGGTTCGCACTCGAGGCGCTCGGACGGGTCGGCCTGGCCGCGCACACCGAGGCGACCTTCGGGGAGCTCTCCGGCGGTCAGCGCCAGCGCGTGCTCGTAGCCAGGGCGCTCGTTCAGGACGCCCAGGTGCTGCTCCTCGACGAGCCGTTCACCGGTGTCGATCAGCCAAGCGCCGAGCTGCTCGAGGCGCTCCTGCGCGACCTCGCGGCGGAGGGCCGCGGCATCCTGATCGCCACGCACGACCTCGACCAGACGCTCGGCTGGGACAAGGTGCTCTGCGTCAACGGCCGCCAGGTTGCCTTCGGGACCCCGGCCGAGACGCTCACCCGGGCCGTGCTCGAGGAGATCTACGGTGGCTCGATCGTGACGCTTCCCGGCGACGGCGGAGGCGTTGGGATCCTCCCGGCACACCACCACCATCACGACGGCGAGGGCCACTGATGCACGTGCTCCTCGACCCGTGGTCGCTCGGGTTCATGCAGCGTGCGCTCCTCGAGCTTGTCCTCGTGGGCGTCACCGGCGGGGTGCTCGGCTGCTGGATCGTCTTCTACGAGCTCTCCTACAGCGCCGAGTCGCTCGCGCACTCGATGCTGCCGGGCCTCGTCGTCGCTGCGCTCCTCGGGTTTCCGCTCGTCCTCGGGGGTGCTGCGGGTCTCATCGTTGCGGCGGTCGCCGTCGGCGTCGCTGCGCGGGTTCCGGGGATCGACCGCGACACCTCGGTCGCGATCGTCATCACGACGCTGTTCGGACTCGGCGTGATGCTGGCGCTCTCACCGGCCTCGCCCCCCGGCATCGGCGATCTGCTGTTTGGCAACCTGCTCGGCGCCTCCGCCGCTGACGTGTGGACGGGCGCGGCGCTCGCCGCCTTCGTGCTCGGCGCGCTTCGCCTTCTGCACCGTCAGCTCCTCGTCGTCGGCTTCGACCGGTCGACCGCCCGCGCACTCGGCGGCCGCCCGCTGCTCGCCGACGTCGCCCTGCTCGGACTCATCGCTGCCGCAACGCTGATCGCCGTCCAGGGGCTCGGCAACCTTCTCGTCGTCGCAATCCTCGTCGCCCCCGCGGCAACCGCACGGCTTCTCACCCGCCGGCTCGCGCCGATGATGACGCTCGCCGCCACCCTCGCCGTCGCTGCAGGAGCCGGCGGCCTCTACCTCTCGTACTACGCCGACACCGCCGCCGGGGCGTCCGTTGCGGGCGTCCTCGTGGGGCTGTACGTCGTCGCGCGGATCGCCAGTGCGCTCGGGGCAGGCTCGAAGCTCGCTCCGTCGCCGTCGGCCGCCTAGAGCGGCGTGACGTACGCGGCGGTGAGGCCGCCGTCGACGAGGAACGTCGAGCCGTTCACGTACGACGACTCATCGCTTGCGAGGAACAGCGCGCCGTTCACGATCTCCCGCGGCTTCGCGAGGCGGCCGGTTGGCCAGTGGATGCGCCGCCGTTCGAGGGCATCCGGGTTGTCGCCGAAGATGTTGAGCAGGAGCGGCGTCTCGACCGGGCCGGGGCAGAGCGCGTTCACGCGGATCCCCTCCCGGGCGAACTGCACGGCGAGCTCGCGGCTCATCGACAGCACGGCGCCCTTGGAGGCGGTGTAGGAGATCTGCGACGTCGCAGCGCCGAGGATCGCCACGAACGATGCGACGTTGATCACCGACCCGCCGCCGCGACGCTGGAGGTACGGGATGCCGTGCTTGCAGCAGAGGAACACGCCCCGGGTGTTCACGGCCTGGACGCGGTCCCAGGCCTCGACCGAGGTGTCCAGGATCGAGGCGTCGTCGTCGGGCGAGATCCCGGCGTTGTTGTAGAGGACGTCGATGCCGCCGAAGCGCTCCGCGGTCGCAGCCATCATCCCGGCCACCTGCGTCTCGTCCGACACGTCGACGGCAATCGCGAACGCGTCGCCGCCGCACTGGGCGACCGTCTCCTCGGCCGCCGCCAGGTTCACGTCGGCGGCGCACACCTTCGCGCCCTCCTGCGTGAACAGGATCGAGGCGTCACGGCCCATGCCGCCTCCCGCACCGGTGATCACAACAACCTTGCTGTCAAGGCGGCCCATGACTCATCCCTCCGTCGAGAAGAACACGTTTTTCACTTCCGAGTAGGCCGAGAGCGCATGCATCCCGAGCTCACGGCCAAAGCCAGACTGCTTGTACCCACCAAACGGCGTCGAGACGCGCACCGAGCTGTTCGAGTTGACCGAGAGCACCCCGGTCTCGAGTGCGCGCGCAACCCGGATCGCGCGCGCACTGTCACGGGTCCAGATCGAGCCGGAGAGCCCGTACGGCGTGTCGTTCGCGATCCTGATCGCGTCGGCCTCGTCATCGAACGGGATCACCACGGCGACCGGGCCGAAGACCTCCTCACGCGCGATCCGGTCGTCGTTACCGGCCTCGATGAGCGTGCACGGGTACCAGTACCCGGGGCCGTCCGGAATGTCACCGCGGAAGAGCGGCTCACCCTCGACGAACGAGGCGACCGTCTCGCGATGCGCAGCCGAGATCAGCGGGCCCATCTCGGTCGCGTCGTTGCGCGGGTCACCGACCTTGACGTTGCGGGTCGCCTCAACGAGCAGCGAGACGAATCGGTCATAGACCGAGCGCTGCACGAGGATCCGCGAGCGGGCGCAGCAGTCCTGGCCGGCGTTGTCGAACACCGAGTACGGCGCCGACGCCGCAGCGCGCTCGAGATCGGCGTCGGCAAAGATCACGTTCGCTGATTTGCCGCCGAGCTCGAGCGTGACACGCTTGATCGTCGCGGCTGCACCCTGCATGACGCCACGACCGACCTCGGTTGAGCCGGTGAAGCCGATCTTGGCGACGTCGGGATGCTCGACGAGCCGGCTCCCGACGACACGGCCCGGCCCGACAAGGACGTTGACGACGCCCTCCGGGATGCCCGCATCGAGGATCAGCTCCGAGAGTCGAAGTGCCGAGAGCGGCGTCAGCTCGGCCGGCTTGAGCACCACCGTGTTGCCGCAGGCAAGCGCCGGGCCGAGCTTCCACGAGGCGATGTTGAGCGGGAAGTTCCACGGGACGATCAGCCCGACAACGCCGAGCGGGTCCCGGAACGTGACGTCCATGCCGCCGGCGACCGGGATCGTCTCCCCGCAGTGCTTGTCGACCGCACCGGCGTAGTAGTGGAAGACCTGCGCGACCATCCCGACCTCGCCGCGGGCGCCCGAGATCGGCTTGCCGACGTTCTGCGACTCGATCTGGGCGAGCTCCTCGGCGTGCTCCTCGACGAGCGTCGCGACTCGACGAAGGAGACGGGCGCGGTCGTCTGGTGCGACGCCGCTCCAGGCAGGAAAAGCGGCCGTTGCCCGTGCGACCGCAGCATCGGTCTCCTCGAGCCCGGCCTGCGCCAGCTCGGCGATCGGTAGCTCGGTCGCGGGGTTGAGGACGGTCAGCGCCACGGCACCGGATTGAACACGATTCGGCGAGCCGGGGACAGCATCTCTACCTCGCTCGTGCCTCGCGGTAGGCGGCGGCCTGCGCGACGAGCTCCTCGAAGAGTCGAGCGTCCTCGCCCGCCTCCGGATGCCAGAGGACCCCGACGGTAAACCGCCTGGACGGAGCCTCGAGCGCCTCCACGAGCCCGTCCTCATCACGCGCCGCAGCGCGCAGACCGGTGCCGAGCCGGCCGAAGCCCTGGTGGTGATGCGACTTCACCGGGATCCGATCGCCGATCACCGACGCAAGCCGCGTCCCCGCCTCGACGGCCACGTCGTGGTCGGCGAAGACGCCCGCCGTCTCCCTGTGCCGGTCGTGCCCGACCACGTCGGGCACGTGCTGCACGAGATCGCCTCCGAGCGCCACGTTCAGTACCTGCGAGCCCCGGCAGATCGCGAGCACCGGCAGGTCGCGGTCGAGCGCCGCCCGCAGCAGCGCGACCTCGGCGGCGTCACGCCCGGCGACGATGCCCGTCGTCTCGGGGTGCGCCTCCTGGCCGTAGAGCTCGGGGTCGAGGTCGGAGCCGCCGGAGAAGATCAGCCCGTCGACCGCGTCGATCACCTCGGCGATCCCGTCGGTCGACGGCGGCACGAGCAACGCCCGCGCCCCGGCCTGCTCCACGGCACGCACGTAGTCGTACGGGACGAGCGCCGACTCGATGTCCCACACGCCAAAGCGGGCCGGCACGACGTAGGTCGTGATACCGACAACCGGTCTAGCCACGCTCGAAGAGCCTCTCGCGCTCGTAACAGGTGACCACCTGGTCGAACAGCCGCTGCTCGGTGCGGGCGTAGTTGAGGTAGTGGTCGACGACGTCGTCCCCGAGCGCGCCACGTGCCATCTTCCCGTTCTCGAGGGCGGTGATTGCGTCGCGGAGCGTCGACGGGAAGCGAGGCGCGTCCGACTCGTACGCGTTCCCGTCGAGCGGCGGCGGAAGCTCGAGGCGGTTCTCGATCCCGTGAAGGCCAGCGGCGATCAGTGCGGCGATTGCGAGGTACGGGTTGACGTCGCCGCCCGGGATCCGCGTCTCGATCCGCTGGCCGTTCCCGTGCCCGACGACCCGGAAGCCGCACGTGCGGTTGTCGTTGCCCCAGGCGAGCGTCGTCGGTGCCCAGCTCGCGGCGGTGTAGCGCTTGTACGAGTTGATCGTCGGCGCCAGAAACACGCCAAGCTCGGCCGTCGCGTCGATCCAGCCCGCGAGGAAGTGGTCGAAGATCTCACCGCCGCCAGCAAACGCGTTCTCGCCGTCGCGCCACAGGCTCATGTGGACGTGGCAGGAGCTGCCGATCCAGCTGTGGTCGGGCTTCGCCATGAACGTGATCGAGCAGCCGTTCTGGTGGGCGATCTCCTTCGCGCCGTTCTTGTAGATCACGTGGTTGTCGGCCATGCGCATCGCGTCGGAGTAGCGAAAGTTGATCTCCTGCTGTCCCGGCCACGCCTCGCCCTTCGAGCTCTCAACGGCGATCCCGGCGGCCTGCATGCCGTTGCGGATCTGCCGGATCAGACCCTCGTCGTAGGTGGTCGCGAGGATCGAGTAGTCGAGGGTGTACGGGACCGACGGCGTGAGGTCGCGGTAGTGCTTCGCGTGCGCCTCCGCGTAGGACTCCTTGAGCAAGTAGAACTCGAGCTCGGAGCCGACCATCGGCTCGAACCCCGCGGCCCGTGCCCGTGCAATCTGGGCGGCCAGCACCTGCCGGGGTGACGCGACGACCGGCCCGCCCTCGGTCAGCGCGACATCGCAGAGGACGAGCGCGGTTCCCTCGAGCCACGGGATCTTGCGCAGCGTGGCCAGGTCGGGCTTCAGGTGAAAGTCGCCGTAGCCGCGATCCCAGCCCGCCATCGCGTAGCCCGGCTGCGGCTCCATCTCCATGTCGAAGGCCAGCAGGTAGTTGCAGCCCTCGAGCCCGTGGCCGATGGTCTCCTCGACGAAGTAGTGAGCCTCCTCGCGCTTGCCGAGGAGCCTCCCCTGCATGTCGGTGAACGCGCAGACGACCGTGTCGATCGTCCCGGCCTGGACATCGGCCTCGAGCTGTTCGCGTGTCAGCAACGTCTCCTCCTTGCCGGTTGCGGAAGCCGACGGCGCGACCTCCCGAGTGCAACGCTCGTGGCGAGTCTACGCCGCCACCGACGCGTTCGCAGCCGTCGCTCCGGCCTGCCGGCCTGTCTCCGTTTTGACCCCATTTCGTAACCCACCGCTGCGGGCCCGGCTACTAGGTTGGAACCGGCTCGCCAGCCTCCATCCAGTTGGTGGCCTGGGGCCTCGGGGCCCTGGGCCACCCGTGGCACGAGGCCTCCGCGAGGGGCTGTTTGATCCGTAGGCTTGTCGCATGACCGAACTCGCTATCGACGTCCGCGACCTCGTTCGCGAATACAAGAAGGGGCCGAGGGCAGTCGACGGGATCAGCCTCACCGTCGCCCCGGGTGAGATCTACGGCTTCCTTGGCCCGAACGGCGCCGGCAAGTCGACGACCGTGCACATGCTCACGACGCTGCTCCCGCCAACCTCTGGCACGGCGCTCGTCGCCGGGTATGACGTCGTGCGCGAGGGCCCTCAGGTTCGGATGCAGATCGGCGCGGCGCTCCAGGAGGCCGCCCTCGATCCTCTCCTCACCGGGCGTGAGCACCTTCGGCTGCAGGCGACGTTGCAGGGGCTCCCGCGTGCTGATCGCTCGCGCCGCGCCGACGAGCTGCTCGACCGGGTCGGCCTCACCGAGGCTGCCGACCGCAAGGTGCGTGGCTACTCGGGCGGGATGAAGCGTCGCCTCGATCTCGCGCTCGCACTCGTCCATCGACCACGCATCCTCTTCCTCGACGAGCCGACGACGGGTCTCGACGTCCAGAGCCGCACGGCGCTCTGGGAGGAGGTCGCCCGGCTGGCTCGCGAGGACGGCGTCACGGTATTCCTCACCACGCAGTACCTCGAAGAGGCCGACGTGCTCGCAGGACGGGTCGGGATCATCGACCACGGCCACATCGTCGCCGAGGGGACACCCGCGGCACTGAAGGCCGAGGTCGGACGCCCGACGGTCGAGGTGATCCCCGCTCAGCGCGACGACCTCGAGCGGATGGAGGCGATGATGGCGCGGTTTGGCGAGCACGTCGCCTCTGCGCACGGGGTGGCCGTGCGCCTGCGTGCGGGTGCGACGGATCTCGCCGAGATCGTGCGCGCCCTCGACGCCGAGGCGATCGGGGTCGAGCACCTGCAGCTCCACCAGCCCTCGCTCGACGACGTCTTCCTCGCGAAGACGGGCCGCTCTCTCGAAGGTGCAGCAGACGACAGCGGCCTCGCGATGGGCATGGCCGAATGACCGCGTCGGTCACGGGCGGCGACGCGCGTTGAACAGCGTGTTCGCCGACCAGGTCTACATCCTTGCGCGGCGCTCCGTGGTGCGGACGCTGCGGCAGCCCGCCAACGTGATCAGCCCGCTTGTGTTTCCGCTGATGCTCCTCGCCGTCAACTCCGGCGGGCTGCGCTCCGAGGTCAACCTGCCCGGCTTTCCGGCCAAGTCCGCGCTCGCATTTCTGCTCGCAGTACCGTTCATCCAGGGGGCCCTCTTTGCCACGATGAACGCAGGAACGGATCTGGCGCGCGACATCCAGACCGGCTTCCTCAACCGGCTTGCCCTCACGCCGATGCGGCGGTTGGCACTGCTCGCCGGGCAGCTCGGCGGCGTCGCCGCCCTCGGCCTGCTGCAAGCACTCGTCTATCTCACAGTCGGCCTGGCGGCGGGCTCCGGGTTCGCCGCAGGCGTCGGTGGTGTCGCCGTCCTCTTCGCCTTCTCGTTTCTCGTCACGCTGGGCTTCGGTGCGCTCGGGATCATGCTCGCGCTGCGCACCGGCTCAGGCGAGGCGGTTCAGGGGTTCTTCCCGCTCTTCTTCGTCTTCCTCTTCATCTCGTCGATGGCGATGCCGCGGAACCTGATCGGGATCACCTGGTTCCGGTACGTCGCGACGGCCAACCCCGTCTCGTACCTGCTCGAGTGCGTGCGGAGCCTGATCACGACCGGCTGGGACGGCGAGGCGCTCGCGCTCGGCTTCGGCGTCGCCGGCACCGTCGCCGTCGTTGGAGTCACGCTCGCGAGCCGGGCGCTCGGCCAGAGGGTCGCGCGGGCATGAGAGTCCTCACCGTCGCTTCGGGCGTCGCCTGGCGGACGCTCCACAACGTCTTCACGAACCCGTTGCTGCTCTTTCCCTCGCTGATCTTCCCTCTGTTCTTCTTCACCGCGTTCGCCGGCGGGCTCTCGCAGATCCAGAAGGCGCCGGGCTTCGACTTCCACGGCGGCTACACGGCATTCCAGTTTGTCTTCGTGCTGCTCCAGTCCGCGGCGTTCGGCGGCGTCTTCACCGGCTTTGGGATCGCCCGCGACTTCGAGAGCGGGTTCGGGCGGCGTCTTCTGCTGGCCGCACCGCACCGCACCGGGATCGTGCTCGGCTACGCCTTCGCCGCGCTCGTCCGCTGGCTGGTCACGGCGGTACTCCTGACCGTCGTCGCGCTCGTCTTCCAGATGCGCGTCGGCGGGAACGGGATCGACCTGCTTGGCCTCTACGGGCTCGGGCTGCTCCTGAACGCCGCGGCCGTGCTCTGGGCCTGCGGCGTCGCGATGCGGCTACGGACGATGCAGGCCGGCCCGATCATGCAGATGCCGGTGTTCCTCGTGCTCTTCTTCGCCCCGGTGTACGTGCCACTCTCGCTCCTGCGCGGCTGGATCCACGGCGTGGCTGTCGTCAATCCGCTCACGTTCGTTGTCGAGTCGGGCCGCGGCTTCATCGAGGGTTCGCCGACTCAGGTCGCCGCGGCGTACGCGGTCGGCCTCGGCCTCGTCGTCGGCTTCCTGCTCTGGGCGATGCGCGGCCTGCGCAAGGCCGAATCCGCCGGGTAGGCCGCGTCTCGGGCAGCTACAGTCGCGCCGACGTGGCTGGAGCAGGCGAGGGACTGTCGGTGGTTGCGGATGTCGAGGTCGTCGGGCACGCAACCCTCTGCGTCGTCACCGTCTACAACAACGTGCTCGCCCGGCTGCGCCGGGTGCCGGGGGCGCTCACCGAGGCCTCGGCCGATCTTGGTGCCGACGGGTGGCAGACGTTCCGCTTCGTGACCCTGCCGACGATCTCGACGGCGCTCATCTCCGGAGGGCTGCTCGCGTTCGCTCTCTCCCTCGACGAGGTGATCGTGACGACGTTCACCGCCGGCGCGCAGAACACCCTGCCGCTCTGGATCTTCGGGAACATCCGGCTTGGCCAGACCCTCCCCGAGGTCAACGTGATCGTGCTGCTCGTCCTCGCCGTCACGATCGTCCCGGTGATCCTCGCTCAGCGCCTGACGCGCGAGAGCGGGATTCTGCGACCCGAGTAAGCGAGCTTCTCACGACCGTTCGCGGCGCGCTACAGTCGGTCTGCGCATGTCCGAAACCGAGGGAAAGGTCTTCATCGGTGGGCAGTTTGTCCCGGCTCTGTCCGGTGAGACGATGGACGTGCTCAACCCGGCGACCGAGGAGACGATCGCCACGGTTCCGCGCTGCGGCGCCGCGGACGTCGACGCGGCGGTCGAGGCCGCGAAGGGCGCTCTCGTCGAGTGGCTCGAGACGACCCCGGGTGAGCGCGCCGAGGCGCTGCTCGCCCTCGCGCAGGTGATGGAGGACAACGCCGAGGAGCTCGCCGAGATCGAGTCGCGTAACGTCGGCAAGCCGCTTGGCTACGCGCGGGACGAGCTGCCGGTGTGCGTCGACAACCTTCGCTTCTTCGCCGGCGCTGCTCGCCTCCCCGAGGGTAAGAGCGCGGGTGAGTACATGCGCGGCTACACCTCGATGATCCGGCGAGAGCCGCTCGGCGTGGTCGGCGGAATCGCCCCGTGGAACTACCCGCTGATGATGGCCGTGTGGAAGCTCGCACCGGCTCTCGCCGCGGGGAACACCCAGGTGCTGAAGCCGTCCGAGCAGACGCCGCTCTCGCTCCTTCGCTTCGCCGAGCTCGCGCAGGGCGTGCTCCCAGCAGGCGTCCTGAACGTCGTCACCGGCGACGGTGTCCCCGTCGGTGAGCGCATCGTCACCCACCCCGATGTTCGGCTCGTCTCGCTCACGGGCGACGTCGAGACCGGCAAGACGATTGCCCGCACCGCGGCCGACACGCTCAAGCGCGTGCATCTCGAGCTTGGCGGAAAGGCGCCGGTGATCGTCTTCGACGACGCCGATCCGGCAGCGGTCGCGGAGGGGATCAAGATCGGCGGCTTCTGGAACTCCGGGCAGGACTGCACGGCCGCCTCGCGCGTCATCGCAGGGCCGAAGATCTACGACCGCCTACTCGAGGAGCTCGTTCCGGCGGTCGAGTCGCTGCGCGTCGGTGATCCCGGGAATGGCGCCGACATCGACATGGGGCCGGTGATCTCGCACTCGCAGCAGGAGCGCGTCTTCGGCTTCCTCGACCGCGCAAAGGGCGCCACCGTCCTGACCGGCGGCGGCCGCGTCGGTGAGCGCGGGTTCTTCGTCGAGCCAACAGTCGTCACGGGCGTTCGCCAGCGCGACGAGATCGTCCAGCGCGAGGTGTTCGGACCCGTCGTCACGGTGCAGCGATTCGCCTCTGACGAGGAGGCGCTCGCCTGGGCAAACGACGTCAACTACGGCCTCGCAGCGTCGGTGTGGACACGGGATGTCGGCCGGGCGCTCAACGCGGCGCGGAAGTTGCAGTTCGGGACGGTCTGGATCAACGACCACATCCCGCTCGTCTCCGAGATGCCGCACGGCGGCTACAAGCAGTCCGGCTACGGCAAGGACCTCTCGGCCTACAGCCTCGAGGACTACACCCAGATCAAGCACGTGATGGCCAAGAACACCTGACCGTCGTCTCATAAACCCCCGACATCCGAGGCTCCATGGATCTCCAGCAGATCGCCCAAGACCACCTCTGGCTGCACTTCACGCGCATGGGAGGGAGCGCGCCGCCGATCATCGTGCGCGGCGACGGCTGCTACCTGGAGGACTCCAACGGGAAGCGGTATCTCGACGCGCTCGCGGGGCTCTTCGCGGTGCAGATCGGCTACTCCCACGGTGAGGAGGTCGGCCAGGCGGCGCTCGCCCAGATGCGCGAGCTGCCGTTCTTCACGAACTGGTCGTACGCGCACCCGCGCGCGATCGAGCTCGCCGGTGAGATCGCGAAGCTCGCCCCCGGCGATCTCAACCGGGTGTTCTTCGTCTCGGGCGGCTCCGAGGCTGTGGAGTCGGCGTGGAAGCTGGCGCGCCAGTACCACGCGGCCCGCGGCGAGCGGCGCTGGAAGGCCGTCTCGCGTCGGCTGGCCTATCACGGCACCACGATGGGAGCGCTCTCGATCACGGCGCTGCCAACGCTACGAGCACCGTTTGAGCCGCTCGTGCCCGACGTCATCAACGTTCGGAACACGAACCGCTACCACCGTCCGGACGGCGAAACGGAGGCCGAGTTCACCGCATTCCTGCTCGACGATCTCGAGTCCGCAATCGTGCAGGCCGGGCCGGAGACCGTCGCGGTCGTGTTCATGGAGCCGGTGCAGAACGGCGGCGGCATCTTCACGCCGCCGGCGGGGTACTTCGCCGGCGTGCGCGCGATCTGCGATCGCTACGGGATCCTGCTCTGCGCCGACGAGGTGATTACCGGTTTCGGCCGCCTCGGCGAGTGGTTCGGATCGGCGAAGTACGACATCAAGCCCGACCTGATCACCTCGGCGAAGGGCCTGTCGTCGGCGTACGCGGCGATCGGCGCGGTCATCGCGACCGACGCGGTCGCCGAGCCGTTCCTTGACGGCCGCACCACGTTCGGCCACGGCCTCACGTTCGGTGGCCACCCGGTGATGGCGGCGATCGCGCTGAAGAACATCGAGATCATGCGGCGCGAGAAGCTGATCGAACACGTGCAGGCAAACGAGGCCGGAGCCCGAGCAAAGCTCGCTCAGCTCCTCGACCTGCCGATCGTGGGCGACCTCCGCGGAACCGGGTACTTCTACTCGATCGAGCTCGTGAAGAACAAGGAGACTCGCGAGACGTTCTCGGCGGCGGAGTCGGAGTCGCTTCTCCGAGGCTTCCTCTCAAACCGGCTGTTCGAGAAGGGTCTGATCTGTCGCGCCGACGACCGCGGCGACCCGGTCGTGCTGATCTGCCCGCCGCTCGTGGCCGGTCAGAACCAGTTCGACGAGCTGGTCGGCATCCTCGGGGACGTCCTTACCGAGGCCTGGGACCGCGTGGTCTGATCGAGTCATCGGGGCGGCCCTGCTCGGCCTTGCGGGCGAGCTCGGTCGTCCTCGTCGCGATCACGCGAAGCTCCCCCTGGAGCTTGCGCCAACTCTCGAGCCGCACCGCGGGAAGCGCCCCCGCTTCGACGGCGGCCGTGACGGCACAGCCCGGCTCCTTGCCGTGAGCGCAGTCGGCGAAGCGGCAGTCGGCAGCGAGCTCCTCGACGTCGTTGAACGCATCGGCCAGTCCGGTCGTGACCTCCGAGAGCTGCAGCTCTCGTATCCCCGGGCTGTCGATGAGCACGCCGCCTCCCGGCAGCAGGATCAGCTCGCGATGGGATGTCGTGTGCCGGCCTTCGTCGTCGCCCCGTGTCGCCCGGGTCGCCATGACGTCGCGGCCGACGAAGCGGTTGACGAGCGTTGACTTTCCGACCCCGCTCGAGCCGAGAAGCACGGCAGTCGTCCCCGGGGTGATCCGCGCGCGGAGGGCGTCGCAGCCCAGGCCGGTCACAGCGCTGACGACGTGGATCGGGATGTCTGCGGACACCGATTCGACGAGTGCGACGAGCGGGCCGGGGTCGTCGACGCGGTCGGCCTTGCTGAGCACGATCTCCGGCGTCGCGCCGCTCTCACGGACTGCGACCAGGTAGCGCTCGATCCGTCGCGGCTCAAGGTCGGGCCCTAAGGAGCTGACGACGAAGGCCAGATCGACGTTTGCGGCGAGCGTCTGCACCGTCGTCGTCCGTCCGGCGGCGTTCCGGACGATCGCGCTGCGGCGCGGGAGCACCACGCGGACGAGGTCGCCTTCGAGCCCGACCCAGTCTCCGACACCGATGTCGATCCGCTCGTGGGCGAAGCGCCCGGGGATCAGCACCCGCGCCGGGCCGTCGACCGTCCGTACGTCGAACTCGCCGCGATGGACGGCCGTGATGCGTCCCGCGGTCAGCCCGGTCGGCAGATCACGGGCGAACGTCTCGTCCCAGCCCAGGTCGGTGAGCGCAAACAGCGGCGGTTGACCGGCGCCAGAGGTGTCGGCGTGCGTGCTCAGACCGTGGGGGTTGTCGCCCGGGCGGCCGTCGTCGTGTCGGTCATGTCCTTCATTCTTCGGCCCCCTCTCGTCGGCGATCGAACGTCGGAGTCAGGGTAGGTGTTGCGCGTGGCCCCCGCAACCGCAGAGAGCAACCGTCTAAGCTCGCCGCGATGCCCGCGTTCTCGAGTCCGCAGTTCCTGATCGCATTTCTGTTCGCTGCTGCTGCGGGGACGGCCGTGTTCTTCCACGCCGAGCGAAACGGGATCAAGCACTCGTCGGCGTGGGCGAGCGCCGTCATGCTCTTCCTCGCACTGGGCCTGCCGCTCTACGTGCTGCACGTCCGGCGCGTGCGCCGCTCTCGCTGAGCAGGCGCGCTCCGGCACGTTGACCGTGCGGTGATGCCGCAACGCCGTCATTGAATCCGCCGATGATCCCACTGCGGTCGACGGGGAGACTCGGAGTGCAGAGAAAAGGAGGTGCCCAAAATGAGGCGCCATGCTTGGCAGCACGTCGCCATCCTTACGGCCGTCGGGTTCACGGTCATCGGTGCGTCTGCGCTCAGTGCGAGCGCCGGCATCACCGGGCCATGCTCGGCGACCCTTGCCGGAACGAACGTTGGAACCTTCGGCACCGGGGCGACGGACAAGCCGATCGTCGTTGCTCATGACGCATCGGTACCGCTCGTGATGAGCGCGAGCGGTCAGCTCACGCACGTGAAGATCAGCCTGGCGTTTGCCGGGTTCTCGTGGGTCGTCAAGGACAAGACCGTGAGCACGCCGGTCTACCGCGACACCATTCCGGTGAAGGACTACGCGGCCTACGGCGTGGGCCTCTACAAGGTGACGGGTACCGGCACGGGGCCGGGCCTCGTCTGTAACGGTTCGGCACTCGTGCGCGTGAAGGGCAACCCGCTCACGAGCGTGATCGGTGTCGGCGGCCTGGCCGCTGCGCTGATTGGCGGCGCCGGGCTGCTCTTCGGGACGTTCGGCGGTGCCGGCGGCTTCGCGCCGCTTCGCCTCCTCCGCACGTCGCTCGCCGGCCTCGTTGCAGGTCTGGGTGTTCTTGCCCTTCTGCAGGAGGCGGCGGTGATCTATCCGACACTTGCAGTTGCAGTGATCGGCCTCGCGGCCGGTCTCGGTGTCGGTGTTGTTGCAGGGGTCGCTCCGATGCTCGGCCACGCGGGAACCGCCGGGACGCATGCGTCCGGCAGGCCCGCCACTCCGGCCGCCTGATCGAGGACGACGACGGCGGGCGGGGTGCAGGTCGGCCCCGCCCGCCGGACAACCCGCATCGCCGATCCGAATCGCCACCAGGACGCCGGCTGGAGGGAGGCGGTGTGCGGCCTCCTGCGGAGCCTCGTCGGGGTTCTCGCCGATGCCTGCCGCAGCACCCGCTGCTCGACTTGGGTCTCCACCGAGAGACGGAGGGGCCATGAAGGGAACGGTCGTCGCAGGCGCTCTGGCACTCGTGCTCGCCGCGTCGGCCGCGGGGCGAAGCAGCGATGAGCTGACGTTCTTCTCGAACCCCGGTTCGAGCGTCGTCTGCCGGTACTCGAGCTTCTCGGGCTTCCAGGAGCTCAAGTGCACCGACCGCCGCGTGCGAGGAACCGACGGTGGCGCGCTGACCCTGCGGCTGCACCGCTCCGAACGTGCGGCGGAGCTGATCTTCGACTCGAACCCGATCGAGAAGAAGGGCGCCCCGGTGCGCCGGTTCGTGCGGTCGGGCTTCACCTGCACGCTCACTCCGGCTCAGGTTCGCTGCTCGAACGCCACGAAGCATGGCTTCGTGCTGAAGACGCCGAAGCAGTCGCTCTTCTGACGCGCTAGTCCAGAACGCGGCCGACCGTCACCTGCACGATCCGCTCGCCGCGGATCGAGAAGTCGGTGACGATCTCACCGGGCATCCAACGGCCGACGTAACAGTGCCGGTGGTCGAGCTCCGTCAGGCAGCGCGCGCCCGTGATCCGCTGGGTCAGCTCGGCGACGGTCGAGCCGACGCCGATGCCCTTCCCGGTGCGCTCCGTCCGGCTGCCGGTCGTGATCGTGGTCGCGCCGGTGCCGCTCTGAAAGCTGACGACGACGTTCGGGTACCGGTACTCGACCCACGGGCCGAAGTCGTTCGTGCCATGCAGGCTGCTTCGCGGTGCGCCGAGCGCGGCCCGCGCCTGGGCGGGGCTCATTCCGATCGTCGCCCCGCCCACTCCTCGCCCCGGGACGATCGCCGCCGTGGCAGGCGCTGCCACCAGGAGCGAGATGGCGACGGCGCAGGCAGGCCGGAGACGCATGTCGATGACTCTACGGAGAGCGGGGCGGTAGGTCAGGAGGCAAACCGGCGCCAGACGCGGTGCTCGATCGCCCCGACGAGCTGGGTGAGCGTGAGCGCGACGATCACCGCCGCCGCAGCTACGGCCCAGATCATCCCGTAGTCGAGGAGCCCGCGGGCCTGGTTGATCAGGTTGCCGATGCCCGTTCCGGTCGCCAGGAACTCGGCGATCATCACCCCGAGGAGCGCGCGGGGAGCGGCAAGCCGTGTCGCTGTGAGTAGGTGCGGGATGGCGTTCGGAAGACCGACGAAGCGGAGCACACCGACCGAGTTGCCGCCGTAGGCCTGGACCAGGTCGCTCGGCCCGCGCGGGGCCTGGGCGAGGCCCTGGGCGATCGTCACGAACGCCGGGAAGAACGTCACCGAGATCGTCACCATCACGATCGCGAGCACGCCTCGGCCGAATACGAGAACGAGGAGCGGCGTGAGCGCCGGCAGCGGCATCGTCTGCGAGACGAGCGCGAACGGCAGGAACGCATGCCCGACTGCCGGGCGCAGGCTGAGCACGAGCGCGAGCACGAAGGCCGCTGCGAGCCCGCAGGCGAGCCCGAGGAACATCAGCGGGAGCGTCTGACCGAGCGCGCTCAGCAGCTCGTGCCGCGCTGTCGCGGCTCCCGGGCCGGTCGTCAGGTACTTGACCACCGCGAGCGGTGTCTTCGCGACGATCGGCGAGATGCCGAGCAGCCGCAGACCAAAGGCCCAGACGCCGAGCACGACGGCGGCCGAGGCCAGCGAGAAGCCAGCCTTTGCCCAGAGCGGCTCGCGGCCGTCACCTTCGAGCGCCTCCGGCCCAGCGGTCGCTGTGGTGACGCTCGACGTCGCCCCGGCGACCCGGCTGCCGATCAACGCGAAGACGGCGTACCCGAATGCGGCGACCGCAGTCGCGACGAGGCCGATCCCCCAGATCCGCGCCGGGTTTGCCTGTCCGAGCGATCCGAGCAGGTAGCTGCCGAGCCCCCAGCGGAACCCGCCGCCGAACTCGGCGAGCATCGCCCCGAGCATCGCTGCGGGTGCCGCGATCCGCAGACCGGCGAAGAGCGCCGGCAGGCATGCCCGCAGACGGATGAGCCGGAGCACGGCCAGCTCGCCGCCGCCCGAGACGGTGACGACGTCGACGAGTCGCTGGTCGACCTGCCGGAGCCCGACCAGCGTCGAGACCATCGTCGGGAAGTACACCGCGAGTGCGGCAAGCACGATCCGGGCGGTGTTCGTGCTGAAGGCGATCAGCAGCACCGGAACGAGCGCGATGAAAGGGACGCTGAAGAGGGTCAGCCCGACGCCCCGGAGCACGCGCTCGAGCGGCGGCCAGCGAGAGAAGGCGAGGGCGAGCATGATCGCCACGGTGTTCCCGATCAGGAAGCCGAGCGAGGCCGCCTCGACCGTTCCGAGCGTGTGGCGCGGATAGTCGCCCCGGTCGTGCCAGAGCTGCGTTGCGATGTGGGCGAGCGGGGGAAACGCGCCGCTGCCGATCAGCTCGAGGCGCCCGACGATCTCCCAGATGACCGCGACGACCGCGAGCGATACAACAGTCGCGGGCCAGCGGCGTTCGTGCTGGTTCACCCGGCGCCCTGCCCGAAGAGCAGATCCGAGAGGCGGTCGGCGAGCGCGTGGAACTCGGGGGTCTTCATCACCTCGGGACGCCGCGGCCGCTCGAACGGGACGTCGACGATCTCGACGACGCGGCCCGGCCGCGCGCTCATCACGACGATCCGATCGGCGAGGAACACCGCCTCGTCGATCGCGTGCGTCACGAGCACTGTTGTCGGTCGCTGCTCGAGCCAGATCCGCTGGAGCTCCAGGTTGAGCTGGCGGCGCAGGATCTCGTCGAGCGCGCCAAACGGCTCATCGAGGAGCAGGATCTCGGGCTCGGTGACCAGGGCGCGCGCGATCGAGACGCGCTGGCGCATGCCGCCGGAGAGCTGTGAGGGGACGGCGTCCTCGAAGCCGCGTAGCCCAACGAGGTCGATCAGGTGATCGATGCGCGCCGGGTCTGCCGGGCGCTTCAGCACCTGGAGCGGCAGCGCGATGTTCTTGCGCACGTTCCGCCACGGCAGGAGCGCTGGATCCTGGAACGCGACGCCGAGCCGACCGGCGCGGCGGAGCTCGTCTGGTGTCGCACCGGCGACGCTGAGCGAGCCCGAGTCTGGCTGGTCGAGTCCGCCGAGGAGGCGCAGGAGCGTCGACTTGCCGCAGCCGGACGGCCCGATCAGCGCAAGGAATGAGCCGACGGGGGCCTCAAGCGAGACGGCGTCGAGCGCAGGGACTGTCCCTCCCTTGAGCGCGAAGGTGCGCGAGACCTCGGAGACGCGGACCACGGCGGCGCTGTCTGCGTCGCCGTGGTCCTGGGAGCCGTCCGTCGGACGGGCCGTCTCCGGGACTTCCACGCCTAGATCTCGTCGAGCAGGGTGGTGTCGAACATCTTGCGCGTGCCCTTGATGCCGATCGCGCGCAGCGCCTTCAGGTTCTTCTCGATCGCGGCCTCGCTCATCGAGTAGATCCCGTTCGGGCTCTCCATCAGCTTCTTCTGCACGGTGTTCGAGAAGATCTCGTTCTCGATCGTCCGCCCGTTGCCCTTGAAGTAGCTGTCCTTGAACTTGGCCGGATACGCCTTCGGATCCTTGAAGTTCTCGACCCAGCCCTTGCGGCTCGCGCGGAGCCACTTGACGAGAAGGTCGCGCTGTGAGGCAAGCGCGTCCTTGGTGACGACGACGGTGTCGTTGAAGAGCGGGTAGCCGTGGTCGTAGAGCAGGAACGACACCGGCTTCTCGCCTGCCTGCTGGATCGTGAACGGCAGGTCGTCGGTGAAGTCGATCGACGCGTCGATCTCGCCCTTGAGCAGCGGGGTCGGGTCGTAGGAGTACGGAACGATCTTCACCTTCGACTTGTCGATCCCGTTGATCTTCAGCATCGCCTCGATCGCGAGGGTGTTCACCGGCGGGACGGCGAGCGTCTTGCCGATCAGGTCCTTCGGCGTGTGCACCGGCTTCTTCGCCAGGCTGACGACACCGAGCGGGCTCTTCTGGAACTGGGCGCCGATGATCACGAACGGGGCGCCGTCGCTTGCGATCGCCTTGATCGTCGTGTCGGGCGTCGTCAGGGCGATCGGGGCCTTCTTCGAGAGCAGCGAGCTCTCCGGGATCACCGACGGGCCGCCCGAGAGGTAGTTCAGGTCGATCCCCTGCGCCTTGTAGTACCCGTTCGTCATGCCGATGAAGTAGCCGAGGAACTCGAAGTCGTTGATCCACGCCGACTGCATCGCGAGCTTGGTGGTTCCAGCGCTCGACGAGGCGAGCGCCTCACCGGCACGAAGAAGTGAGCTTCCTCCGAACAGTGCTGCGCCGCCTGCGGCGGAGCGACGGACGAACTCACGACGGGAAAGGGCTGCCACGGGTGATCCTCCTTACGGGGTTGGTTGGGTCGAGTTGGGACGTGGGTGGGCGCGAGCGCGGAGCTCGGCGGTGATCTCGAGATCGTCGAACTCGGTACCCGGGACGAGATCCCAGTGCACGCGGCCGGGTGGCCTGGGCGGGCCGTCGACGCGCAGCGTCCGGGTCGGGGTGACGATCCAGTCGACCGGGACATCGTGCGCCTCGGCGTCAAGGACGTCGTCGACGTACTGGCAGTCGTGCACGACGTCGGCGACCTGGGTCGAGGCGTCGAGGAGGCCGAGTTCGGAGAGCACGGCGTACTCGAAGTCGAAGTAGCCGTGGCCCTTGCCGAAGCGCACGCCGTTTCGGCTGACTGCCGACCCGCCGGTCGCGAGCAGCCCGAAGGCGGGTCCGTCGGCGAGCTCGGCGAGGGTGAGCGGACGGGCGTACCGGTCGAAGCCGTCGAGGGTCGCCGCGTGGAGGACGCCGTCTGCGGGGACGTCGGTGGGGTCGAGCGCGAGGAACCCACGCACGATGCCGTAGGTCGTCATCACGAACGGGATCCCGGCGCGGATCAGGCCCGCACGGAACTCCTCGAGGCAGTTGTCGGGGGTCACGAAGATCCGGCGGCCGTCGCCGACGCTCGCCGTGACGAGGTCGCCCAGCCGCTCTGCGCAGCGGTCGCTCCCCTCGAAGTCGGTGATGAAGCTCGAGAAGTCCCAGTGGAAGCGCGAGTCCGGCCGCGCCACCTTGCGCAGCTCATGCCAGATGCGCTCGCGGTGGCGCTCGGTCTTCTCGGCGGTGGTCTCGGTCATCGTCAGGTCGTGCGAAAGAGTGCTGGGCCAACAAAAAAGGCGCCCGAGACCCAAAAGCTGGGTCTGTAGGCACCGTTGCCCCGCGTCCCCGTCTCAGGCGATCGCGTCAGGGCAACCCTAGTACCAGGCGCCGCCGGGTGTCAAACGGCGTCGGATATCCCGTTCAGGGCTCGGGAATCGTCCAGGTTTCGCCGCTCCGCAGCAGCTCGGCGAGGTCGCCTGCGCCGCGCGCAGCCTTGGCCTCTCCGATCTGGTCAGTCATCAGATCGTCGTAGACGGGACGCTCGATCGAGCGGAACACGCCGACCGGTGTTGCCTGGTGCGTCTCCTGTGTGACGCGCGAGAGCGCGAAGGCGAGAGACGGGGTCTCGTGGAGCGCATCGTGGATGAGCACGTCGGGATCGTCGCCGTCGCAGGTCGCGATCGACCCGTCGAGGCGTAGGCGTAGCCCCTTCTCCCGCTGCGCACCGAAGCGGATCGGCTGGCCGTGGCGCAGCGTGATCCGGTTGACGCCGTCCTTGTCATCCCGCACGAACGCGAAGGCGTCGTCGTTGAACGTCGGGCAGTTCTGGAAGATCTCGACGAACGCGCTGCCGCGGTGGGCGTAGGCGGCTCGCAGCACCTCGTGCATCCCGGCCTTGTCGGTGTCGACTGCGCGGGCAACGAACGTTGCCTCGGCGCCGATCGCAAGACTGAGCGGGTTGAACGGCCAGTCGAGCGACCCCATCGGCGTCGTCTTCGTCACCGTGCCGAGAGCGCTCGTCGGTGAGTACTGCCCCTTTGTCAGGCCATAGATCCGGTTGTTGAAGAGCAGGATCTTGATGTTCACGTTGCGGCGCAGCGCGTGGATCAGGTGGTTGCCGCCGATCGAGAGCGCGTCGCCGTCTCCGGTGATGACGAACACCGTGAGGTCGGGGCGCGAGACGGCGAGGCCGGTCGCGATCGCGGGCGCGCGGCCGTGGATCGAGTGCATCCCGTAGGTGTTCATGTAGTACGGGAACCGCGCGGCGCAGCCGATGCCGCTCACGAACACGATCCGCTCCCGCTCGATTCCGAGCTCCGGCGCGAACGACTGCATGGCCGAGAGGATGGCGAAGTCGCCGCAGCCGGGACACCAGCGAACCTGCTGGCCGGTCTGGAAGTCCTTCGCCGTCTGGGTGGTGTCGCCGCTCACGCGTCGATCAGCTCCTCGATTGCGTGAGCGACCTCACCGGCGCGCAGGGGCAGGCCACGGACCCGGTTGTAGCCGACGGCGTCGACCAGGAACTCGGCCCGGATCAGCATCCGGAGCTGGCCCAGGTTCATCTCAGGGACCAGCACCCGTTCGTAGCGGCGCAGCACCTCACCGGTGTTCCGCGGAAACGGGTTCAGGTGCTCGAGGTGGGCGTGAGCGACCGATCGCCCGGTGTGGCGGACCCGCTTGCAGGCCGCAGCGATCGGGCCAAACGTTCCACCCCAGCCGAGCACGAGGACGAGGGCGTCGCCGTCGGGGTCGTCAATGGCTAGCTCGGGGATGTCGTCGGCGATGCGCGCCACCTTCTCGGCGCGTAGGTGTGTCATGCGCTCGTGGTTTCCGGGTTCGTAGGAGATCTCGCCTGTCAGGTCGGCCTTCTCGAGCCCGCCGATGCGATGCTCGAGCCCGGGAGTGCCCGGGATCGCCCAGGGGCGGGCCAGGGTCGTCTCGTTGCGGCGGTAGGGCAGGAACAGCTCGCCCTCGTCCCTGGCGGTCGCAAACGGGGTGGAGATGTCGGGCAGCGTGTCGACGTCCGGGAGGCGCCACGGCTCGGAGCCGTTTGCGAGGTAGGCGTCGGAGAGGAGATACACGGGTGTCCGGTACTTGAGCGCGATCCGGCAGGCCTCGATCGCCGCGTCGAAGCAGTCGGCCGGAGAGTGGGCTGCCACGACGGGAACGGGCGACTCGCCGTTGCGTCCGAAGAGAGTGAGGAGCAGGTCGCCCTGCTCCGGCTTGGTCGGCATGCCGGTGGACGGCCCAGCTCGCTGGACGTCGCAGATCACGAGCGGCAGCTCGAGCATGATCGCGAGGCCCACCATCTCGGCCTTCAGCACGATCCCCGGCCCGGAGGAGGACGTGACGCCGAGCAGGCCGCCGAACGACGCGCCGACGGCCGCGCCGACGGCGGCGATCTCGTCCTCGGCCTGAAACGTGCGGATGCCAAAGTGCTTGAGCGCCGAGAGCTCCTCGAGAACCGAGCTTGCCGGTGTGATCGGGTAGGCGCCGAGGAAGAGCGGGAGGCGCGAGAGACGTGAGGCGGCAACGAGCCCGTAGGCGAGCGCCTGGTTGCCCGTGATGTTGCGGTAGGTGCCCGGCCGGAGCGCCGCAGGCTTGATCTCGTAGGTGACCGCAAACGTCTCGGTCGTCTCGCCGATCGCATAGCCCGCGTGGAGCGCCTTGATGTTCGCCTCGGCGATGGCCGGGCGCTTCGCGCCGAACTTCGTCTCGAGGAACGCGATCGTCGGCTCGATCGGGCGGCCGTAGAGCCACGACATCAGACCGAGCGCGAACATGTTCTTCGAGCGCCCGGCTTCACGTGGGGTGATCCCGGGGACGTCCGCGAGCGCGCCGACCGTGAACGACGTGATCGGAATCGTGTGAACCTGCCACTCGGCGAGCGATCCATCCTCGAGCGGGTTCGTCGCGTACCCCGCCTTCTGGAGGTTTCGCTCCGTGAAGGCGTCGCTGTCGACGATGAGGGTCTCACCCTTCGGCAGGTCACGCAGGTTCGTCTTGAGCGCGGCGGGGTTCATCGCGACGAGGACGTTCGGCGCATCGCCTGGTGTCAGGATGTCGTGGTCGGCGAAGTGGAGCTGGAAGCCCGAGACGCCCGCGGGTGACCCGGTGGGGGCGCGGATCTCTGCGGGGAAGTCGGGCAGCGTCGAGATGTCGTTGCCGAGCAGCGCCGTCTCGGCCGTGAACTGCGACCCCACGAGCTGCATGCCGTCGCCCGAGTCGCCCGCGAACCGGACGATGACGTCATGGAGTTGCTCGACCGGCTTCGTCACGTCTCGCCGTCACATATACCGCAGCTCTCGGGGCGCGTGCGCGCGGGGAACCCCCGATCCGCGCCGGGTGGTTTTCCACGCATTCCATCGCGGAGCAGGCGGTCTACGATGGCTGCGTGACGGTTGTGCGCGTGTTCCTCATCAGCGCCTGCCTTGCGGCAGCCGCGGCTGCAACCGCGCTCGCGGCGCAGACGCCGCTCAAGCCGCTCTCGTCCCTTGGCCGACTTGAGCCAGCGCCTCCCGCCGGACGCGTCGGCGCAGAGCTCGTGCCGATCCCGCAAGCCCCGCGGCTTGCCCCGCCGACCTCGGCCGCCCGCCCCGGGAAGCCCGTTGACGGAATCCCCTGCCAGAGCAACGAGACGCTGAGCTTCCACCATCACGTGCACCTGGAGCTCTTCGTGAACGGAAGGCCACGGGTCGTCCCGGCCGGAATCGGAATCTGGCCTCCGATCGGCCCGCAGAACTACCGTGCCGGGCAGTTCGGGGCGACCTTCGAGAACTGCCAGGCGTGGCTGAGCACCCACTACGCCGATGGGATCGTCCACGTCGAGGCGCCTGCCGCGCGGCGGTTCACCCTCGGTGAGCTCTTCGACATCTGGGGCCAGCCGCTTGGCACCGGTCGTCTCGGGCCTGTCCGGGGAGCCGTCATCACGATCGTCAACGGCAAGGTCTGGACAGGCGCTCCACGCCTCGTACCGCTCGAGAAGCACACCCAGATCACGCTCGAGATCGGCCGGCCGCTGGTGCAGCCGACGGCGATCGACTTTCCTGGCCGTTTCTGAAAATGTCACATTCCGAAAGGGGGCAGAGGCGAGTACGCTGTCTCTGTGGTACTCCGGTACAGACGGGCGGTCGGGCCGCTCGCTACGGGCGCGCTTGTCGCCGCCCTGTACGCGTTCGCACCGCTCGCGCAGGCGAGGAGTGCCGACTCGCTGACCCTCGAGGTCACGTTCTTCACGACCGGGAACATCACGCTGACGATGAACAGCACACCGATCGGGACGACGACTGGCGCTGCCACCGTGATCCCCGCCGGCTACTACGAGCTGCTGATGTGGGGCCCGGGCGGCTGCACCGCGCTGCCGCGCTTCCGCATGAACGGCCCGGGTGAGAACGTCGTCGACAACATGACCGAGGGCGAGGTCGCGAACGAGAGCTACAACGCGTACTTCCTCCCGAACTCGACGTACACCTGGACAAACGATGCCTTCCCGGGTGTCGTCCATACGTTCAAGACGACGTCCGACATCCAGGGAACAGCCCCGGTCGTCTCTGCGACGGGGTACGCGTCGAGAGCGCACGGGACGGCGACCTCGACGGATTTCGTCGGTTCGAAGAAGGTTCCGTTCCGCGGCACGCTCGCCGGCGCTGTGAGCACCTCAGGCAAGCTGAGCCTCGCGTTCCATGGCAAGGCGGTGACGAGTCTCATGAAGGGCCGGTACACCTTCGCGATCACGGATGCGAGCATGACGAGCGGCTTCATGATCTCCAAGGACAAGCAGTCGACGGCTGCGATCACCGCCAAGGCCTTCCGGGGCAAGCGTGCGGTCACGCTGAACCTCACGAAGGGCCGCTGGTTTTTCTCCCCCGCAGTGCTCGGGAAGAAGACCTACGTCATCGACGTCAACTGAGCTCGATCGGTCGCCGTCAGGCGCCGAGGCTCACGGCAGGCAGACGTTCTCGCTCGGCCCGCCGCAGCCGAGTCCCGGCCAGGTTCCCGTCCATCGCGACGGAACCGATGTGAAGTCGCCCGAGCCGCCGAATACGACGGCGATCTCCTGCCGGTTGCCGAGTCCCACGTTGCGGGGGTTCCCTGTCATGCGCTTGCCGTTCACGTACACGCGGAGCTCCTTGCCGGCCCCGGCGCAGTAGCTCCCGATGCAGTGCGCGTCGAGACGGACAGCCCACATGTCGAAGAACTGGCCGAGGGTGAAGGTCGTCGCCCGGTCGGACTCGATGTGGACGATCGCCGCCGTGCTGTGCGGGTGGATCGGCCCGAGCACGACCTTCGCGTTGACGAAGTGGCGGGTTGCGCAGTCGGCGTTGAGCTGCCCGCCGGGCGGCACGGTGCAGGCGCCGGTGTCCGCTGGCTCGGCCTGTCCGACGCCGGGGGGAATCATGACCTTGTGCCCGTCCACGATCACGTCGAGGTGCACGTGGTCGTGCCGGACGAGGTTCCCGATGATCGGCACGAGGCCGGCGTAGTGCATCTGTGAGAGGGGGTACGCGGGCATGGGCCAGGGCGCTGCCGTCGTTCGCGCGGTGGTCGACGGCTTCTTCCGCGAGACGGATGCGCACGGGTCGAGCGCCTGCGGGTGGACGTTCCCGGACAGCTTGAAGAACGGGGCGGGCATTCCGCCGCTGCCGTCGGTCGAGGCGTACGGCACGTGGTTGCCATTTCCGAGCCAGATCTGATGTCCGGTGAAGGTGAGGTTGCCGGTCGTCGGGTTCAGCGTCGCCGACCCGGTCCCGTGCAGCACAGCCGTTCGGCCGGTCGCGGTGTTGCGCAGCGTGACCGTCGAAGGGCCGAAGACCTGCACCGACGTCTTGCCGACCTCGCGCAGGGTGACGCTGCGTGCGACCTTGACGTCCAGCGTGAAGGGACAGAGACCCGTGTCGACGGTGTGGAACCGCTGAACAGACGGCGTCGCCGCGAGGCCGCCAGCGGCAAGTGAGGCTGCTGCGACGAGGAGCGCCGCGGCGCCTGTAAGCAGGGAAGGCGTACGGAAGGGTCGGTGCATCGATCCAGCGTACTCCGGCGCGGTGCCAGATCGGGACGACCGGCACGGACAGGACACGATCGTGCCGAGAGCGCGAGAGGCGCGGTGGCGCCGGTCGTCCTCGGCGATGCGGGCCAGCTCGGTCACTAGACGGCTCTGCGCTGCGACCGAAGTCGCACGAGCAGCTCCCGAGCGCCCACCGTCGCGAGCGCGAGCGCAAGCGGGTCGATCACGAAGCGGAAGCGGTAGTTCTCTCCGACCTCGGCGAGGTTCCCGACCACGACGACGTTGAGGATGGTGACGAGCGCGACGGCGGTCGCGACCATCGCCGCCGACGCGTCTTGCCTGAGACGCCGGACGATCGCGACGAGGCCCGCGCCGATGGCGAGAAGGTAGGCGATCACGCCGAACAGCCCAACCCGTCCGAGACCGAGCTGCCCGTAGGCCGCCTCGTCGACGAACCGGTTGTAGCCGCCGAGCCGCGCGACGTTACCGTGACCTTCCCAGCCCGAGGTCGCCGACGAGAAGAAGTCACCGAGCGCCCGTCTGATTGCCCCAAGGTACGAAGCGGGTCTGTGCCTGACGATCCAGAGGTCGTCCTGCCAGTACTGGCGCGAGATCGCGATGAACGTCTTGTTCTCCATGTTGATCGGGAACTCGGGGCCCGTCGCCTCGTCGAGGATCGGGATGCCGGTCGGCCTGGCGGGAGTAACGCCAACCGCCAGGTAGTCCGCGAGCGGAGAGAACGGCTTCACGAGGGAGACGCGGTGGAGCTTCCCCTCAGCGACGAGAGCACGGCGCTCCGAGAGAGGGAGCCCGACGACCACCGACCGCGCGAGCCCCATGCCCGTCCATGAGGTCGTGCCGGCCACGTCGTACATGAGCCAGTTCTTCGCATACACGCCGGCGACGAGCGCGAGCGGGAGGGCCGCAGCGACCAGGACGACGCGGCGATGGCGTGCGCACGCAAGCAGCATGATCGCGACGACGGCGACGATCCACCACGCCTGGAAGAGCGTCCGCAGCAGCACGAGCGCGGCCGCGAGACTGAAGGACGTGAGGCCGCGACCAAACGTTGGGCGCTGCACGAACCGCGCCGCCGCGAGCGGCACGAGCGTCGCGAGCACGAAGGTCGGGTAGTCGTACGAGAACGAGTTCTCGAAGGCGATCGTCGCCGGAAAGGCGGTCACGAGCGCCGCAACCGTGAGGCCTGTTCGGCGACCCGCCCCGAGCAGGCGCAGCAGCCGGAGGAGGGCCTGTCCCTGGATGAACCCCATCACCATGTAGGCGAGGTGCCAGAACGTCGGCCAGGCCGAGGGCAGGGCCTTGAGCGACAGACCGACGAGGAGGTTCCAGAGCGGCGGCTGGCCGTGGAGGTACCAGAGGCTCTGAAGCAGATGGGTGCGCAGGAGCGCCGGGTCGATGTTCTGGATCGATGCCTGTAGCGGCCCGGTCTCGAACGCGACACCGGCAAGGACGGCTGCAACGCGTGAGATGACGAAGACCGCGGCGAGGACGCTGGCGTCGCGAAGTCCGCCGGGTCCGAGCGCCGCGTCGAGCCGTCGAACTGCCCGGCCCGGCCATCTCATCGCCATCTCTCCGGTCATGGTTGGCGCGGTGAGACGAAGAGCAGGAGCGCTCCGATCCGCTCCTCGGAGTACCCGTGGGAGCGGAGCAGGCGTTCGTCCCGCGCGGTGCCGAGTGCGCCGGACATCAGCAGGTAGGCATGAATCGGCGCCGCTCGCACGGCCGCATCGTAGGCCGGGTGGTGGTGCGAGCGGTAGTCCGTCGGAACCGGCGGAAGCACCCGCCTCGGCCCGGCGACGGCGAGAGCGTTCATGTCACCTTCGGAGGCGATGACCCGCTCCTGCGTCATGAAGGTGATGCGGTTGGCAATCCAGTAGTTCGCGAAGACCCGGTCGATTCCGTGAGCCTCGAGCGCTGCGAGTGCCGGCCCGAGCGGCACCGTCTCGCCGACCGACGCCCGGGCAGCCGCAGCGGCGTGCGACCACGACACCCACTGGGTGACGCCGATCACCGAGAGCGCGGCGGCGAGTGCAACGACCGTGGCCGCGCGCGCAACGGTCGTTGCGAGGGATGCAAGCAGCAGGGCCGCTGCAGGGAGCGCGAGCACGACGTAGCGCGGCTCGGTTGTGAGGCCGCTCAGGCCGCTTGTTGCGTAGAGGAACGGGTAGGTGACGAGGACGGCGGAGCAGAGCGAGAGCGGGGTGTGCCGCGTACGCCATCCGATCGCGATGAGCAGCGTGCCGAGGCCGAGATACACGAGGCCTGTGACCGCAGGCCCGAAGATCCAGTCGATCCGGAACGGGACGCGGAGGCCGAGGATCATCGGGAACGTCGCCGTCGCGTACCCATGCAGCTTGGTGACGTAGGAGATGTCAGAGGTTGGAACGGTGAACGACCACCCGTGATGGCGAACGTTCGAGATGAGCCACGGGGACGCTCCGAGGAGAGCGCCGGGGACGCCGAGCCACGCCTGCCGCCAGACCTGCGGGCGCACGGCGGTAAGCCAGAGCAGGGACGGCACGATCACCGCCAGGGTCTGCAGTGACTGCCAGAACGCGAGGCCGAGAACGAGTCCGTAGAGAGCGGTGGTCCGCCGATCGGCGCGTTCGGCAAGCCGGATCGTGAGGAGCAGGACGAGCGCGGCGTAGAGGATCCCGGTTCCGTAGAAGCCGCCCCAGATCTCGAGCTTCCACATCAGGTACGGCGGCCAGACCCAGAGCAGGAGACCGGCCGCCAACCCGGGGAGCTCGCCGATCGTGCGCCGGCCGAGCCGCCAGACCACGATCGCGGCGGCCGCACCGAGCAACGTCGGGACGAGCCGCAGGAGGAGCAGGTGCGTGCCGGAGAGCCAGATCAGGGGTGCGACGAGGATCACCTCCTGCGTCCCGCCGTAGGCCTGTCCCCAGAAGAACGTGCTGATCTCCCCGTGCGCTGCATGGCGGGCCATCAGCCCCCAGGTGGCCTCATCGCCGTCGAGCGCGCCGAGCGACGAGCGGTAGATCAGGATGCGAAGAACGGCGCCGAACACCAGGGCGCCGACGACGATCGCCGTCTGGGCGGGCTTGGCGCGAGCCGCGCGTTCTCGCATCACAGCGACGGGCAGCCCGCCGGGACAGGTGCGCCGTTGACCCGGAAGACGACCACACCGCCGACTGGTAGGCCGGGGGCGATTGGCTCGATGTACGGCCGCCAGAGTCGAGCGGCGCTCGGGGCGAGCACGACGGTCGTCACGTGCTCGACGGCGATGTACTTGCGCAGGAGGCTCGTCGTGTCAGGGCCTGGTGGGTAGCCAACCGCGATCTGAGCGATCGACGACGGGTGGAGGAAGGGCGAGGGCGGGCTCGTCGCGATCCGTCCGCCGGCCATCCGGAAGCGGAAGTCGGCGGCGACCTGCCAGAGCATGGAGTTGCTGTCGGCACCGATCGGAATCGGAAGGATGTTCTCGCCGGGCTGAAGGCACGCTCGGTATGCAGCGTTGGAGAAGAATGGCGGCACGGACGTCGCCGTGGCCCAGGTGTTCGCTCCCGGCCACGGCAGGAGCATGAGGATCGTCAACAGGGGGACGACGACGCGGGCGCCCCGGGACGCCGCCGACGTCCACAGTGCGAACATCAGCGCGAACGCGAGCGAGGCAAACAGCATCAGCCGCGCCGGCAGCGTGTTGTTGAACAGCAGGACATGAGTTGTGCCTGCAAGCGGCAGGTTGAGCGTCTCGCGCCCGAAGAGCCCGGGGATCGGAAAGACACGATGGCCGAACACGACGAGGCTCGATCCGAGCGAGAAGAAGATCGCAAGCAGACCGAAGGCGGCGAGAAACCGGGTCATCGAGGCACGCCGTGTGCGCCAGGCCCACGAAAGGGGGATGAGGAGGGCGAGTCCGAGGAACGCGTCACGCTCGCCGTCGTTGCCGGGGAAGCCGCTCGTCGCTCCGGTGGGGAGATGCGCGCCGATCAGGTTGATGCGCGTCGGGACAAGCAAGTTGGCCAGGTCGGTCGTGTAGTGGTCGGCCGGCTGGAACCCGGACATCCGGAACCCCGTCATCGCGTAGTAGAGAAACGGTGCGCTGATGATCGCCGCCAGGGCATACCCGCCAACGAGGGGCAGGACCATCCGCCTGAGCTCGCCGCGCCGGTCGCGCCAGACGACGTATGCGAGAACGAGGGCGAGGCAGAGGGCCGCGGTGACGGTGAAGGTGAGCTCCGTCGAGCAGAGGAGCTCGGCGGCCATCAGGCATCCGACGGCGACTGTGAGCCCGCGGCGGCCGATCTCGCCGTTCAGGTAGCGAAGGGCGACGAGCGCGATGAGCGGCAGCGGGAACACCGCGATCATGTGCAGGTGCCCCGGGGCCTGCGCGAGCATGTAGCTCGAGAAGCCGAACAGGAATCCGCCGATGATTGCGGCCCACTGACTCGTCACGAGCCGGCACCCGAGGAGGTACGCGCACCAGGCCGCGAGCGCCGGGAGCGTGACTACACAGAGGTTGTACGAGGCGATCGGCCCGGCGACTGCTGTGACCGGCCACATCACGAGGGCGAGGCCCGGCACGGTTGTCGCCCAGGTCAGGTTGACGCCGCCCGGGTACCAGATGGCTTCGGTGAGGAGCGGGTTGTGGCCGTGCAGCAGGGCTTGGGGCAGCCAGGCAAACGACCAGATGAAGATCTGGGGGTCGTCGTGGGATCCGACGTAGCTGCGCCCCGGAGACATCAGGAGCGGCAGTCCGAAGATCAGGGACGAGATGCCGACGTAGAGCGCGAGCGCCGCGGCCTTCGGCCGGGCGGTGACGGCGACGACGAGCCGCGAAGCACTGGACGTCATCGGCTGTGATCCTACAACGCCCGTTTGACGAAGCCGGTGCGACGCGAGGACGCGCCCACCCCGGTTCGGATCATTGGACACGCCGGTCGGTCTTCGGCGTCGCGTGCCCTGCAAACACGAAGACCGTCCGGCGGGACGGTCTTCGGAAACGGGAGCGACGGGACTCGAACCCGCGACCTCCGGCGTGACAGGCCGGCGTTCTAACCAACTGAACTACGCCCCCGGGGCGGAGGGGAAGTCTAGCCGCACGGCGAAGAGTGCAGCGTGACCAAGATCGATTGGATCGCGCTCGGCCTTGTTGCGCTCGCCGGCCTCTGCGGCTGGCGACGTGGGCTGATCGGAACGGCGCTTGCTCTTGTCGGGCTGATCGGCGGCGCCGTGATCGGCTCACGCGTTGCGCCGACGTTCCTCTCGGGCGGGACTGCATCGCACTACAGCTCGCTCGTCGGTCTCGGTGGTGCACTCGGCGGCGCGGTGCTCTGCAACGTTGCGGCGTCGATCGCTGCGCGGTTGATCCGCGGCGGAATCCGCCTCGTGCCGCCGCTGCGTCTGCTCGATGCGCTCGGCGGGCTCGCCGTCGGTGCGCTCTTCGGGCTGGCGCTCGTCTGGGTGGCCGGTGCCGTCGTACTGCAGATCCCGGGCCATGCGAGCTGGAAGCGCCAGGTTCACGCCTCGCACGTGCTCACGCGCTTGAACCGGGTTGTCCCGCCGCACGACGTCCTTCGGCTCCCAAAGGACGTCGGCACGATCGTCACGCAGTTCGCCGTCCGCTAACCGTGACGCGCCAACGGGCAGTCCGTGGTCAGGGGCGGCTCATCCTCCGAGAGCAGGGTCAGTCGAGCAGCTCGACGACCGCCGACGGGCGGCGATACGGCGCAACGACGTAGACGCCGTCGCAGCGGCCCTTCGCCTCGGCGATCAGTTCGCGCGCGTGCTCCATTCCGAACTCAGCTGCATTCGGCCCGGCCGCTTCGAGAGCGTCCTGGAGCTCCTGTGGCACGATGATGCCCGGCACCTCGTTGTGGAGCCGCAGCGCCAGCCGGTGGCTCGTGAGCGGGAAGATGCCTGCGAGGACGGGGATCGTCCAGCCGCCGATCAGCTCGGCGAACTGGTCGAGCACGTCAAGGTCGAAGACGATCTGGGTCATCGCATACCGGGCGCCTGCCTCGATCTTCTCGCGGTAGCGCTGCGCCTCGGCCTCGAGGTCGTCGGCCGTCGGGTTCACCGCGACGCCGACGAAGAACGACGTCGGTGCGTCGATCGGGCGGCCGTTGAAGTCCTCGCCGCGGTTCAGACCGGTGATCAGCCGCGTGAGACCGATCGAGTCGATCTCGTAGACACCCTTCGACCCCGGGTAGTCGCCGACCTCCGGCGGATCGCCGGTGATCGCGAGGATGTTCCGCACGCCCTCGGCGTGGGCTCCCAGGAGCAGCGACTCGAGACCGAGGACGGTGCAGTCGCGCGTCGTCAGGTGCGGGATCGTCTCGAGCCCCGTCGCCCGCTCGATCGCTCCCGAGACCATGAGTGACGAGATGCCGGCGCGGGCCGTTGCGTTGTCGTTCACGTCGACGAACTGCACCTTCCCGGAGGCCTCGAGGTTCTGGGCGACCTCGATCAGCCCGGCGCTCGAGCCGCCGAGTGGCGGGTCGAGCTGCACGGAGACGATGAACTTGCCCGAGCCGAGCGCACGCTCGAACTCGGTCTCGCGCTGCTCCTCGCCGAGCGAGACGACGAGCTCGCGCTCGGTGATGTCGAGCCGGGAGCGAACCTGGCGGTCCTCGTCGAGTGCGGAGCGAATCGCGGCGATCTCGGTTGGTGTCGTGCCGCAGCAGCCACCGATCACGCGGGCGCCGAGGTCGCGCGCGTGCGCGGCGAACTCGGCGAAGTAGTCGGGCGTCGCGTGCGGGTAGATGACTCGCCCGCCCGAGAGACTTGCGAGGCCGATGTTCGGCAGCGCGGCAAGCGCCCGACCGGGGCCGCGCATCTGCTCGAGCGCAGTCAGCGCAGCGAGCAGCCCGGCTCCGTGGTTGGCGCCAATCGCCGCGACGTCAAGCCCGGCGAGGCGTTCGGCGGCCGCGGCGGCGGAGACGCCAGCCAGCGTCTCTGCGTTCTCGTCAAAGGTGAGGAGGGCGACGATCGGGAGCGCCGAGACGCTCCGGACAGCCTCGACGGCAGTCGAGACCTCGTCGAGGTCGTAGAAGGTCTCGAGCAGGAAAAGGTCGGCGCCGCGGCCGTCGAGCACTGTGGCCTGCTCGGCAAAGAGGCGGTGCTGCTCTTCCAGTGGCACGTGGTCACCGATCGGCCCGATCGCGCCGCCGATGAAGACGTCCCGCCCGGTCATCTCGCGTGCCTGGCGTGCGAGCTTCACGCCCGCAGAGTTGATCTGCTCGAGCTCCTCTTCGAGGAAGTGCGTCGCGAGCTTGCGGCGGTTTGCGCCGAACGTGTTTGTCTCGATCAGCTCGGCGCCTGCGTTGATGAAGCCGACGTGCAGGGAGACGACCGCTTCGGGCGCGCGCAGGTTCGCCTCCTCGGGCGTGCGCAGCCGGGGGACGGCAGCCGTGAGGAGCGCGCCCATGCCGCCGTCGGCGACGATCGGCGGCCCGGTGTTCAGACGCGTTTCGAAGCGGCCTGCCATGTCAGGGAACGCTAGTGCAAAGCGGCGGGCGGGCCTTCCGGCAGCGCAACGCGCCACTAGTCAAGTAACGCGGTGAACCACCCTAACGGGGATAGATCAAGTAACCGATGCCAGGGAAGATGCGTTCACGTTCGGTTGGCCGAATACGGCAGGGCCGATCACCGATCGCTCAAGTTTTTCGCTCTTCCTGCCGATGAACATGTTCGGTAGCAGTGGCTTCCCTGGCCTGGGACTGACGGCAATCTCTCCCGCGGCAAGGGTTTGAACGGCGGCCTTCGGGCCGCCGTTTCGTTTTCCCGGCTCAGGCGTCGTGGACCGTGCGGCCTTCCATGCCGCCGGCGACCGTCACCAGCTCGCCCGTGATGTGGCCGGAGATGACCGAGGACGAGAGGGCCACGACCGCTGCGGCGATGTCGTCGACCGTTGCGACCTTGCGAAGGGCCATCGTGCGCGAGATCGCCTCGATCTTCGCGCGAGCAAGCTCATCCCGTGTCATCGGCGAGACGGTCCACCCGGGGGCAACCGCGTTGACCCGCGTTCCGGGATGCCGATGCACGACCTCGTTCTTGAGCGAGAGCAGCAGGCCACCCTGGATCGCCGACTTGGCCGCGGCGTAGTCCGCATGGCCCGCCTCGCCGAAGCGACCGGCGGTTGAGCCGACGAGGACGAGCGCCCCTTCTCGCTCGCCGAGCTGAGCGAGAAAGCCACGCGCGGTCAGGAAGGTCGCCGTCAGGTTCGCATCGAGCGTCTCGCGGAACCGGTCGAGGCCCATCTCCGAGACAGGCACGTCTTCGGCTGGCCACACTCCCGCGACGGCCGCGCAGATGTCGAGCGGGCCGGCCTCGTCGAAGAGCCGTGCGACCTGCGCCTCGTCGCGGAGATCGGCCTGAACGACGCCTGCTCCGCCCGCTGCGAGAGCGCGCTCACGGCCGCCAAAGTAGTGGACGACAACGTGCGCTCCCTCGGCTGCAAACAGCCGGACGCAGGCCGCTCCGATGTCGCCGGAGCCGCCGGTGACAAGGACCCTTTTGTTGCGAAGACTGGTTTCCATAGGACCAAAAAACGCTTCTCGAAATTGTTTAGAAGTTGTGTAGAGTGCGCCGCGTGGTGGAGGCGGCCGGTTCGTCTGCGGCCAGCATAGGTGCTTTGGTCTAGGCAACGTACAAGCCGGAGGTTGGGGTCAGTGCTCACGGTCGACATCGCCCTTCCAGACGTCGAGGAGCTGCACAAGCTCGTCGAGGCCGGCAAGGAGAAGGGGTTCCTCACCTACGACGACATCGTCACGGGGATCGAGGAGATCGACCTCACCAAGGAGCAGATCGAGGACTTCACGACGTACCTGATTGACCACGGCATCGACCTGGTCGAGGGCGAGACGCACAAGCGTCTCCCACACGAGCCACCGCTCGTCGCCGAGGAGGACAAGGCGATCCCCAAGCTCGACCTCGCGGTCGAGCCGTCTCTCGACTCGTTGCGTCTCTACCTGCGTGAGATCGGCAAGGTGCCCCTCCTCACAGCCGACCAGGAGGTGTACCTCGCCAAGCGGATCGAGCGCGGCGACATGGCCGCCAAGAGGCACATGACCGAGGCGAACCTGCGCCTCGTCGTGTCGATCGCGAAGGGCTATCTCGGCCGCGGACTCTCCTTCCTCGACCTGATCCAGGAGGGGTCACTTGGACTCATCCGGGCCGTCGAGAAGTTCGACTACCGCCGCGGCTACAAGTTCTCGACCTATGCCACGTGGTGGATCCGCCAGGCGGTGACCCGGGCGATCGCCGACAAGGCGCGCACGATCCGGATTCCGGTTCACATGGTCGAGAAGCTGAACAAGGTTGTCCACATCGAGCGCCAGCTGATCCAGCGGCTTGGTCGCGAGCCGAACCCCGAGGAGATCGCCGAGGAGCTCGAGATCCCCGTAGAGGAGGTGCGTGAGATCCTGCGGATGGCACAGCAGCCGATCTCACTCGAGAAGCCGGTCGGTGAGGAGGACGACTCGGAGCTCGGTGACTTCGTCCAGGACGATCAGGCCGAGTCGCCGTTCGACGCCGCGTCGCTCAACCTTCGTCGCTCGGTCATCGACGCGGCTCTGTCATCGCTTCCCGATCGCGAACGCCGCGTCATCGAGCTGCGCTACGGCCTCGACGGCTCGACGCCGGCGACGCTCGAGGAGGTCGGCAAGGCCTTTGGTGTCACACGCGAGCGCATCCGCCAGATCGAGAACACCACGCTGAAGAAGCTTGAGGGTCTGCCCGAGGCACAGGGTCTCAGAAACTGCGTCTAGGTCCTGCCTGCAGAAGTCGCGGGCGCGCGCGGAGGCATCGGCCTGGCCGAGACATCCGTGCGAAGCGGTTGTTGCGAGACCCGAGGGTCTCGGTGATCAGTCTGCGACGGTTATGGAGTCGATGCGGACTTCGCTCAGCGGGCGATCCTGCCCATCGGTCGCCGTGACGTTGATCGTGTCGACGACATCCATCCCCGAGGTGACGCGGCCGAAGACGGTGTGAAGGCCGTCAAGCCACGGGCATGCGGGGGCGGTGACGATGAAGAACTGCGAGCCGTTCGTGTTCGGGCCTGCATTCGCCATCGCGAGTGCGCCACGGTCGACGCTGTGCTGGTTGATCTCGTCGGCGAACTGGTAACCGGGACCACCCATGCCGGTGCCGGTCGGGTCGCCGCCCTGGATCATGAAGTTCTCGATCACGCGGTGAAAGATCACACCGTCGTAGAAGCCGTCACGTGAGAGCTTGAGAAAGTTCTCGACGGTTTTCGGGGCGTCGGCATCGAAGAGTTCGAACTCGATCGCGCCATGATTTGTGTTGAGTGTGACGGTGCTCATCGCGGCATCGTAACGGACGCGCGCGCGAGCGCCGCCTTGACCTGTTCGCGCCCCGGGACAGCGAGCGACACGGCGAACCCGACGACGACGGCTGATGCGGAGACCGCGAAGGCCGTCGTGAAGTCGTGCTCGGTCGAGCCGATCACGATGCTGGCCGCGATCTGGCTCCCCAGCGAGCCGCCGATCGTACGGACGATCGTGTTCATCCCCGTCGCCACACCGGTCTCGTCCGGGCGGACGGCCTCGACGATCAGGTTCGCCATCGACGCGAACGCAAGTCCGATCCCGAGGCCCATCAGGAGCGTGCCGAGGTAGATCTCATACCGCTGTCCGTGGACGAAGGCGAGCATGAAGAACGCGATCGCGGTGATGGCGGCGCCGAGCATCAGGGGCACGCGCGATCCGACCGTGCGCGACAGCCGGCCGGCAAAGGGACTCACGACGAGCATCGCCATCGTCGAGGGGAGCAAGAAGAGGCCCGCCTGAGTCACGGACGCCGAGAACCCGAAGCCGCCCGAGCGTGGCTGCTCGACGAACTGCGGTACGAGCACGAACGAGCTGTACATGCCGAAGCCGAGCAGGAGCCCGGTCAGGTTCGTCGTCCAGACTCCGCGACGCTGCATCATCCGCATGTTCACAAGCGGCTGGGCGAGCCTTTGCTCGACGACTATCCAGGTCGCGAGCAGCACGGTCGCCGCTACGAGCAGGCCGATCACGCGCGCCGAGCCCCAGCCCCACGACGACGCTTCGCTCACAGCGACGAGGAGCGCGACGAGCCAACCGGTCAGCAGGAATGAGCCAGCCCAGTCGATCTTGCCGCGCGTCTTGATCGGTGACTCCGGAACCCACAGCGCCGTGGCCGCCGTTGCGAGCAGGATCACTCCGAGAGGGAGCCAGAACAGCCAGTGGTAGGAGAAGCGCTCTGTGATCGGCCCGGCCAGCACGATGCCCACGCCGGCTCCGGCGCCGAGGAGCGCCGAGATGAGCGCGATTCCGCTCGCGACGCGCTCTCGCGGGAACTCGTCGCGGATGATCGCAAAGGCAAGCGGGAAGATCGCGCCGCCGGCCCCCTGGACGACACGCCCGAGGATCATCAGCCCGATCGAGGTGGCGAGCGCCGACAGGAGCGTGCCGGTTGCCAGGACGACGAGCGTGACGACGAGCATTCGCTTCTTTCCGTACTGGTCGCCGAGCCGGCCGATGATCGGCGTGGCAACCGACGCTGCAAGAAGATACGAGGTGATCACCCACGCGACACCGGTGGTCGAGGTGTGGAGGTCGGCCTTGATCGTCAGGAGCGCCGGGGCCACCATCGACTGCAGGAGCGCGTACGAGATCCCTGCGAGGGCAAGAATCGCAAAGGTCAGGTTGTAGTGAGGCCGGGCTGCGTGGGGCATCGGGAGAGGATCCGACGCGCAAACCGGGCCGGGCGCCCATCGTAGCGGGAGGGAATTTCCTCAAGACCTGGCCGCTCAACGCCGATGAGCGAAGCATGGCTGCGGTGATCGAACTCAGCTCGAGTTCCTGGACGCGCGCCGGGTTGCTCAAGGCCTGGCAGACGGCGGTCGTCGTCGGCTTCGCGTTTCTCGTCGCGCATCTCACCCTCGGCCTCGGCGGGCCCAGGCTTGACCACTTCGTGGACTGGTGGGTCTACGACACGCTCGAGGTGCTTGCCGCGGGCGGCTGCTTCCTTCGCTCCGTCTGGGTCGAGGAGGAGCGTCTTGCGTGGGGGATCCTCGGCGCCGGAATTCTCTCGTTTGCGATCGGAGACATCTGTTACGACTTCGTCTACGGCGGGGAGGCGCCGGTGCCGTCCGTCTGTGACGCCTTCTTTCTGGGGCTGTACCCGTGCGCGTACGCGTCGCTCGCGTTGCTGGTCAAGTCGCGTGTCTCGAAGTTCAGCCCGAGCATCGCGCTCGACGGCGTCATCGCCGCGCTCGCAGTCGGCGCAGTGAGCGCGGCGGTCGTCGTTCAGGTCGTCCTCAACTCGACGAGCGGCAGCAAGTCGCTTGTCCTGGTCAGCCTGGCCTACCCCCTCGGCGACCTTGTTCTCCTTGCCCTCGTTGTCTTCGTCTTTGCGATCACGGGGTGGCGGCCCGGCAGAGCCTGGGCCACGGTCGGAGCGGCATTTGCGCTCTTTGCGGTCGGGGACAGCGTCTACCTCTACGCGTGCGCGACCGGGACATACAGCGAGGGGACGCTGCTCGACGCGACCTGGCCGGCCGCGCTCCTCCTGCTCGCAGCGTTCGCCTGGCAGACCCACGAGCGCGACTTTCACTTCGACCTCGAAGGACGGTTCCTCGGCGCGACCCCGATCGGCTTTGGACTCGTCGGGGTCGGCGTGCTGATCGTAAGTCGCGCCGAGCACCTGAACGTTCTCGCAGTGGCGCTCGGCGCCCTGACAGTGCTGACCGTGTTCGCACGCACCGCACTGAGCTTTCGTGAGAACGCCGTTCTCTATGCGGACGCTCGACAGCAGTCGCTGTCGGACTCGCTGACCGGGCTAGCAAACCGACGGAAGCTCGTCAGCGATCTCGAGCGGGCGATCGAGGCCGCGCAGACGCGTCCGTCGGTGCTCGTCATCTTCGATCTCAACGGGTTCAAGCAGTACAACGACACGCTCGGCCACCCGGGCGGTGACGCGCTCCTCGTTCGTCTCGCCCACAAGCTCTCGGTCGCAAGTGCCGCTCACGGCGAGACGTACCGGCTCGGCGGTGACGAGTTCTGCCTCCTCGCGTACGTCGAGCGTGACCAGGCGGACGCTGTCATCGACGCGGCGATCGCCGCCCTGGAGGAGTCCGGCGAGGGATTCAGCATCTCGTCGTCGTTCGGAGCTGCGTACCTTCCCGGAGAGGCGACTGACGCGAGCGGCGCGCTGCGGGTGGCCGACCAGCGTCTCTACGCCCAGAAGGCGCAGCTCCAGCGCGGCCGCGGCGACTCGTACGAGCTCCTCCTTCGCGCCTTGTCCGAGCGCGAGCCCGCGCTCCGCGAGCACGTCCAGGGCTTCGCCGACCTGTCGCTTGCGGTCGGTCGGCTGCTCGGGCTCCGAGACGACGACCTCGAGGAGCTCCGGCTTGCGGCCGAGCTGCACGACGTTGGCAAGCTCGGGATCCCGGACGAGGTTCTAGCGAAGCCGCGCTCGCTCGGCCACGAGGAGTGGGAGTTCATTCGTCAGCACACGGTGATCGGTCAGCGCATCCTAAACGGCGCTCCTGCGTTGCGCGGAGTCGGTGAGATCGTGCGAGCGACACACGAGCGCTGGGATGGATCGGGCTATGTCGACGGCCTCGCCGGCTCGGACATCCCGATCGCTGCGCGCATCATCGCGGTGTGCGACACCTATTCGGCAATGACCTCCGTCCGGCCGTACCGCAGCGCGGTCTCCCACGAGGAGGCGGTTGAGGAGATCGAGCGCTGCGCCGGCACGCAGTTCGACCCCGTCGTGGTGCGCGCGTTCATGGCGGTCAGGACACCGGCTCTCGTCTGACTCCGTAGGAATTACGCGATCTCGCGGCTCACGCGCCGAGTTCAGGGTCGCGGGTATTCAGGGGCGCGACTATTGCAGGTCGGCGCTAACCGGCATACAGTTTGCAGATCGCCGAGGGCGCTCTGAATCTTGAGTCGTCCACGGTGGTAGTAGCTACTACCCAAGGTCGTCGTACGACGACCGACATGTGTCATCTCCGATTGGAGTGAGTATGGCGAGCAAGTTGAAGATCAAGGTGAACGGTCTCACGCATGGTGTGACCGCGAGCCTCGATACGCCGCTCCTTTACGTTCTGCATAACGAGCTTCATCTGCATGGTCCGCGTTTTGGTTGCGGTC
>Ga0194048_10000007_pt1 | contig 113109 bp, 111 predicted proteins | sample JunL225m_MetaG_FD_161685 | JGI IMG/M metagenome (GOLD analysis project Ga0194048, IMG submission 161685) | Anoxic zone freshwater microbial communities from boreal shield lake in IISD Experimental Lakes Area, Ontario, Canada - Jun2016-L222-5m | ecosystem: Environmental > Aquatic > Freshwater...
GTCATGGCCGTTGTGCCGGTTGTGCCGGTTGTGCCGGTTGTGCCGGTTGTGCCGGTCGAGCCGCTCGAGCTCTGGAGCTTCTCGATGCAGGCCTGCATCTTCGCGCGCTCGGCGTCGCTGAACTGGAACCGGACGCGGCCGGTGACCGTCAACTGCTGGCCGCCCGCCGTGATCTTGGCGACGATCTTCGGGACGGTGCCCTCCTGGTGCACGGCGCTCATCACGAGACCCGATGAGACGGCCGAGACGCCGGTGAGCTTCTTGATCTGCGCCGCCTGAGCCTGCGGGAACGTCAGCTGCGTTCCGGCCAGGAAGAAGTCGTGGACGAAGTGCGCGCCCGGCATGCCGAGCTTCGAGAGGTCGGTGATCGCCGACTGGTTCGCCTGCAGCACCTGGCCTCCGCCGCCAAACCCGCCGCCGCCGTTGAAGCCGCCACCGCCGCCCGGCCCACCCGGGCCGCCCGTGTCCTGCGTCGGGGCGAGGGTGACCGTCAGGTCGGTGCCGATGCTCGAGAGCGGGTTGAGCGCCGTGCGCTGCGCCGCGTCGAGCCCGCGTGAGACCGACGAGATGATGATCACGAGCGCGACGCCGATGGAGAGCCCAAGCAGGGTCAGGATCGTGCGGCCTCTGCGGCGGAGAAGCTCGCTGCGCAGGTAGGAGAGGTAGAACACCGGCACGAAGAAGACCAGTCGCCGCCTAAGAGCCGGGTAAGAGTTCAGGCAGCCGGGGTTGCCCCGCCGATGCGAAGGCGCATCAGCGTTCCGCCGTCAGGCGCTCGCTCGGCGCTGACGCTGCCTTCGTGCGCCTCGGCGACCTGCTGCACGATCGCGAGTCCCAGCCCCGACCCCGGCATGCTCCGCGCCGAGGTCGCGCGGTAGAAACGCTCGAACACGTGGGGGAGGTCGTCGTCGCTGATCCCCGGGCCGTGGTCGCGGACGCTGAGCTCGCCGTCGGCGAGCGACACGTCGACCTGCGAACCAGCCGGGCTCCACTTGCCGGCATTGTCGAGCAGGTTTCCGATTGCCCGCTCAAGCCCAGCCGCGGTGCCGGTGACGAGAGTCGGTGCGAGGTTGCCGACGAACGTGACCGACGGGTGATTGCGTTGCGCCCGACGGATCGCGTCCTCGGTGACGAGATCGAGACGCACGTCTTCGGTCGCCGGCTGCTGAGCCTCGCCCCGGGCGAGCTCTGTGAGCTCACCGATCACCGAGGTCATCTCACCGAGCTGAGTGACGACGTCGGAGAGAAGCTGTGCCCGGTCGTCGGGAGGCAGGTCGCCACCGTGGGCGAGGACCTCGATGTTCGTCCGCAGGCTCGTGAGGGGGGTGCGCAGCTCGTGGGAAGCGTCCTGGACGAGCTGCCGTTGCCGCTTGGCGGCCTCGTCGAGCGACTCGAGCATCGCGTTGAACGTTGCGGCAAGGCGGCTCAGCTCGTCGCTCCCGCCGACGGGGATCCGCTGGCTCAGGTCGCGGGTCGCGCGCACCCGCTCGGCCGCATCGCTCAGGTCGCCGACCGGCCGCAGCGTCGCCCGGGCGACCAGGAAGCCCGCCGCAGAGGCAACGGCCACGCCTCCGAAGGTGACGAGAAGGAGCCAGAGCTTGATGCGCGAGAGCTCGTGGTCGACACCGGAGAGCTGGCCGACCACCTGCACTGCGTACCCGTCCGAGCTCGGCTGGGTCAGCACGCGGGTGTCCTGCCCGTGCAGGCGCGTGTCGAAGAAGTACGGCTTCCCGGTGCCGGCCGCGACCGCCCGCGCCTGGGCCGTGACGGCGATCTCGGGCGTCGAGGAGAGGAACGTCTCGGGGATGTAGACGTTGCCAGCCTTGTCGACTAGCTGGAAGTACCCGCTGAAGAGCGGGCCGCGCTGGTAGAGGACGTAGACCTTCCCGGCGTAGTGGCGGTAGAGGTACCCGGGCCCGTGGGCGATCTGGCCGGCCTGGGCCTGAAGGTTGCGGTCGATCTGGCCGCGCAGCTCGCCACGGACGAGGAAGTAGACGATCACCGACGCGAACGCGACCGCGGCGGCCACTGCGACCGCTGCGACGAGAACGAGCCGGGTGCGGAGCCTCATGGCTCGCGGAGGGCGTAGCCGACGCCGCGCACCGTGTGGATCAGGCGCGGCTTGCCGGCGGCTTCGGTCTTCTTGCGGAGGTAGCTGATGTAGACGTCGAGCGAGTTCGAGCCGTACCCGAAGTCGTAGCCCCACACCCGGTCGAAGATGACCGAGCGCGTAAGCACCTGACGCGGGTTGCGCAGAAACAGCTCAAGCAGGGCGAACTCGGTGCGGGTGAGGACGAGCGCCTCGTCACCGCGCGTGACCTCGCGGGTGCCGGTGTCGAGCGTCACATCGGCGAAGGCGAGTGAGGTTGCCTGCTCGTCTGTCCCGAGCCGTCGCAGGAGTGCGCGGACGCGGGCGACGAGCTCCTCGAGGGCAAACGGCTTGACGAGGTAGTCGTCGGCGCCGGCCTCGAGGCCGGCGACCCGGTCGGCGACCTGGTCGCGTGCAGTCAGCATCAGGATCGGCAGCTCGCTCCCGTCGGCACGCAGGCGGCGCGTCACCTCGAGCCCGTCGAGGCGCGGCATCAGCACGTCGACGATCAGCAGATCGGTCGCGTTCGGATTCGAGCGGAGCTTGAAGAGCGCCTCCTCGCCGTCACTTGCGAGATCGACGTCGTAGCCCTGCATGTTCAGGGCGCGCCGCAGCGAGTCGCGTACTGCCTGGTCGTCGTCGACTACAAGGATCGTCATGCCGCTCAAGGTGGAAGTTAGCGACACACGCGGCAGGCCTTCGGCACGCGGGCGGTCGAGGGCGCTCGTGCTCATCGCGCGAAGGCCGCCCGGGCCGCCGCCACCGCGGCACCGTGCGGAGCGGCGAGCCCGGGGAGAGAACACGACGCCCGGGGGGTGCGGGCGCCGATCGGACGCAGGCCGCGCGGCGGAGGGTATGTGGGGGCCTGCATCACGTTGAGAGGATCGTGGCGGCATTCCTTTAGAAGCAGATAAGACGCGCGTTAGAAGTGGATGAAGCTTCCGGGCAGGCTCGACTGTGCGTTGCACCCGGCGTTACTTCCCTTTCGGGAAGAAATACCTATCCATGCCGGAAACGTTGCAAAACGAGTGGATTTCCGGACAGGTCTGAAGTAGACTTGGTGTGAGTGAGTGAGCGGCGAATGAACGACGTCCACGACTGCACCTCGTGTGCGGTTGCGGCAACGTCGGATCTGATCGGGCCGAAGTGGACGTCGCTCCTCATTCACGACCTCTCCGAGGGGCCGCGGCGGTTCACCCAGCTCGAGCACTCGTGTCCCGGCATCAGCCCGCGGACGCTGTCGGAGCGGCTCCACACCCTCGAGGTAGCGGGGATCGTGCTGCGGCACAGCTATCCCGAGTCGCCGCCGCGCGTCGAGTACGAGTTGACCGACAAGGGGCTCGCGTTGCTGCCGATCGTCGAGGCAATGCGCGGTTTCGGGCATCAGTGGCTGATCGACGACCACGATCACGAGCACGTCGCACGACCTCGGCTCGGCGCGCGCGCCTGACGCCCGAACCGACTGCTATTTGACAGCCGGAAACGGCATGGGCAGACTGGTTGCGCAATGACGACGATGACGAACAACCACTTTGCGACGTCCAGCCGGACGTCCATGTTCGTCGTCGTTGTTTCGATTCTCCCCCGCTAGGGGGAGGATTTTGCCTACGCGGCCACTGACGCCGCACACGCCGACCCTCAGTACGGGAGAGGTGCGTTCCGCGTGGGCGCACACGCAGCGAGACGACGAAGGAGCGAGACGATGACGAACCGGACGATCACAGGCAGGAATGGAGAGGGCACCGCTGCGGCGTTGGCTCCCGCCTGCCCGGCGCCGGAGCACGCCGCAGTTTTCGCCGCTTTGCACGGTGAACGGCCCGGCCGGAGCCTCGCTGCACGTACCCTTGGCCTGGCAACGACAGCTCGCCGCACGGCTGTGGCTGCGATCACGATCGCCCCGGCTTCCGCACCTCTGCGGTCGCCGCAGACCGCTACGAACACGAAACTCTCCCAGGAGGTTTGGCAATGACCCGCATGCTCGGCTCCGACGCAATCCTGCGCTCGCTGGAGGCCGAGGGGGTAGAGGTCATGTTCGGCATCCCCGGCGGTGCGATCCTTCCCACCTACGACGCGATCGCACGCGGCACCAGCGTCCGTCACATCCTCGCCCGGCACGAGCAGGGCGCCGGCCACATGGCCGAGGGCTACGCCCGCGCCTCAGGACGCGTCGGTGTCGCCATCGCGACGTCCGGCCCGGGCGCGACGAACCTCGTCACCCCGATCGCCGACGCCTGGATGGACTCGACGCCTCTTGTCTGCGTGACGGGGCAGGTCAGGTCAAACCTGATTGGGACGGACGCGTTCCAGGAGACCGACGCCACCGGGATCACGATGCCGATCGTCAAACACTCGTGGCTCGTCCAGGACGTGCGTGAGCTTCCCGCTGCGATGAAGGCCGCATTCCACGTCGCCCAGAGCGGCCGGCCCGGCCCGGTGCTCGTCGACATCGCCAAGGACGCCCAGGAGGCCGAGTTCGACTTCTCCTACCCCGACGAGGTCGACCTGCCGGGGTGGAAGCCGCCGACGAAGGTGCATGAGCGCCAGATTCGCGAGGCCGCCAAGGCGATCGCCGAGTCGCGCCAGCCGATCATCTACGCCGGTGGCGGTGTGCTCAACGCCGACGCCTGCGCCGAGCTGCTCGCTCTCGTCGAGGCCGACAACCTGCCGGCCGTCGTCACGCTGATGGGCAAGAGCTGCCTGCCCGACTCACATTCGCTCAACTTCGGCATGCCCGGCATGCACGGGTCGAAGTACGGCAACTGGGCGCTCAACAAGTGCGACCTGATCATCGCCGTCGGCTCCCGCTTCGACGACCGTGTGACCGGCAAGGTCTCGGCGTTCGCGCCGGGCGCGAAGGTGATCCACTTCGACATCGATGCGGCCGAGGTCGGGAAGATCCGCCACGCCGACATCCCGGTCGTTGGCCCGCTCAAGCTGGCGCTCACGCACCTGACCCGCGAGGTCAAAGCGCTCAAGTCGGAGCACCCGATCGAGCGCGCCGCCTGGCTGGCCCAGCTGAACGAGTGGCGGGGGCTCTACCCGTACAAGTACCGCAAGACGGCCGGTGTTCTCAAGCCGCAGACGGTGATCGAGACGCTGCGCGATCTCGCCGGTGAGCGCACCGAGGATGTCATCTGGACGACCGGCGTCGGTCAGCACCAGATGTGGGCGATGCAGTACCTCGAGTGCGACAAGCCGCGGTCGTTCATCACCTCGGGCGGACTCGGAACGATGGGATACGGCGTGCCCGCCGCGATCGGGGCGAAGGCCGCCCGCCCGGACGCGACAGTTGTGTGCGTCGACGGCGACGGCTGCTTCCAGATGACCTGCCAGGAGCTCGCAACCGCGGCTCTCGAGCGGCTGCCGATCGTCGTTGTGATCGTGAACAACGGCTGGCTCGGCATGGTGCGCCAGTGGCAGGAGCTCTTCTACGCGGAACGCTTCTCCGGGACGCACCTCACCAAGCAGGTGCCCGACTACGCGATGCTCGCCGAGGCGTTCGGCGGTGCCGGCTTCATGGTCGACAACGAGGATGACCTCGAGGGCACGCTCCGCGCGGCGCTCAACGCAGGCCGCACCGCAGTTGTCGATGCGCGGGTCGATCCGGACGAGAACTGCTACCCGATGGTTCCCGCCGGTGCCGCGTCGGTCGACGTGCTCGAGATGCCCGACCTCGAGGGCGAGCGCGAGGAGGCAACCCGGTGAGTCACCATACGATCTCCGTCGAGCTCGAGAACAAGCCGGGCGCGCTCGTGCGCGTCTCGCAGATGTTCGCGCGCCGCGGCTACAACATCCAGAGCCTTGCGGTTGGACCGACGGAGCGGCCGGACATCTCCCGGCTCACGCTCCGCGTCGACTGCTCCGAGCACTCGATCGAGCAGATCGAGAAGCAGATCCACAAGCTCGTGAACGTCCTGCGAGTGGTCGAGCTGCGGCCCGGCGAGTCGGTCGAGCGCGAGCTCGCGCTGATCACCGTCGACGCCTCGGCCGACAAGCGTGCCGAGCTGATTGCGCTCGGCGAGACCTTTGGAGCGCGTGTGGCCGACATCGGTCGCGACGCGCTCACCTTCGAGATCGTCGGGCGTCCCGAAGAGCTCGACGCTTTTGAAGAGCTCGTGCGCCCACATGGGGTGCGCGAACTCGCCCGCACGGGGCGGATCGGCTTGCGCCGACCGGGCCCGCGTCCATCGCGGCAGCACACCGCGGCCGTCTCGTAACCGGAGGAGAACGTTCAAATGGCAGAAGTGATCAAGACGGGGGACGTCGGTCTCCTCACGGGCAAGGTTGCAGTGCTCGGCTACGGCAGCCAGGGCCATGCCCACGCCCTCAACCTCGCCGACTCGGGCATCCACGTTGAGATCGGCCTCAAGGCCGACAGCACCTCGCGCGCGGCAGCCGAGGAGGCGGGCCTCGTGGTCAAGACCGTCGCCGAGGCCGTCAAGGACGCTCAGATCGTCGTGCTGCTCGTCCCGGACGGCACGCAGAAGGCGCTCTACGAGGACGAGGTCGCCCCGAACCTCGCCCCGGGTGCCGCGCTGCTCTTCGCGCACGGCTTCTCGGTGCACTTCGGCCGGATCACCCCGCCGGAGGGCCATGACGTGATCATGGTCGCCCCGAAGGGCCCGGGCCACATCGTCCGTCGTCTCTACACCGAGGGCTACGGCACGCCGGCGCTGATCGCCGTTGCGCAGGACGCGAGCGGTCACGCGCGCGACCTGGCGCTCGCCTACGCCGCCGCGATCGGCTCGGGCCGCGCAGGGATCCTCGAGACGACCTTCAAGGAGGAGACCGAGAGCGACCTCTTCGGCGAGCAGGCCGTGCTGTGCGGCGGCGTCACGCAGCTGATCCGCTACGGCTTCGAGACGCTCACCGAGGCCGGCTATCAGCCCGAGATCGCCTACTACGAGTGCCTGCACGAGCTCAAGCTGATCGTCGACCTGATCTGGGAGGGCGGCCTCGAGCGGATGCACTACTCGATCTCCGACACCGCGGAGTACGGCTCACACGCCGTCGGCCCGCGCGTCGTCGACGAGCACGTGAAGGAGAACATGAAGAAGGCGCTGACGGCGATCCAGGACGGGTCGTTCGCAGCCGAGTGGATCGAGGAGATGGATCGCGGTCGCCCGAGCCTCGCCGAGTACCGGCGCAAGCTCGGCGAGACGCAGATCGAGCAGGTCGGCAAGCGGCTGCGTGCACTTGGCCACCGCGAGACGCAGGGGACCGATGGCGTCAGTTGACGTCCCGGTAGCACTGCTCGGCTACGGCACGGTCGGAGCGGCTGTCAACCGGCTGCTCAACGATCAGGCGGACGACATTGAACGCGCAACCGGGCACCGGTTGCGCGTCGTCAAGGCGCTCGTCCGTGACCTCGACAAGGACCGCGGGTTCCCGGCGGACAGCGACGTGTTGACGACGGACATCCACGACATCCTCGGCGACCCGTCGATCTCGATCGTCGCCGAGGTCATGGGTGGCGTCGAACCTGCAGGCGGCTACGTGCTCGACCTGCTTCGGGCCGGCAAGCATGTCGTGACCGCGAACAAGCAGCTTGTCGCCCGGCGGGGAGCGGCGCTCTTCGAGGCCGCCTCCGGCGCCGGCGTGCAGCTGCGGTTCGAGGCCAGCGTCTGCGCCGCGATCCCGGTGATCAAGGTGCTGCGCGAGTCGCTCGTCGTCACGAACGTCCACCGGGTTCTCGGGATCGTGAACGGCACGACCAACTTCATGCTCACCGAGATGGAGAAGGGCATGACCTATGCCGAGGCGCTCGCCGAGGCGCAGCGCCGCGGCTTCGCCGAGGCCGACCCGACCGACGATGTCACGGGCGCGGATGCGGCCGCCAAGATGGCGATCCTCGCGACAGTCGCGTTCAACTCGCGCTACGCGATCGAGGACGTCGACGTCGTCGGGATCGACCGGATCGACCCGCTCGACGTCGCTGCTGCCCGCGAGCTCGAGATGGTGATCCGCCTCGTCGGTGCCGCGCGCCTCGTCGACGGCCACGTCGACGTGCGGGTGAGCCCGGCATTCGTCGATCGCCACCATCCGCTCGCCGCGGTCGAGGGCGCCTTCAACGCCGTCATGCTCCAGGGCGACGCGATCCGTGAGATCACCCTCGAAGGTCCCGGCGCCGGTGGCGTCGAGACGGCCTCCGCCGTGATCGCCGACATGGCAAGCGTGATCGGCACGATGGGCACCGGATTTCTGCAGAACGACGCGGTCTGGCGGGCGCTCCCGCGGCTCGCGCAGGGTGAGCACCGCTCGCCGTACTACTTCCACCTTGCCGTCGACGACCGCCCGGGAGTACTCGCACGTGTCGCCGATGCGCTTGCCGAGCAGGACGTCTCGATCGCCCGGCTCCTCCAGCACCAGACGGTCGACGGTGCGGCGCTCCACGTCGTGACCCACGAGGCGCGGCAGGGCTCGCTCGACGCCGCGCTCTCGACGATCGCTGCGCTGCCGGAGGTGCGCCGCAAGCCCCTGCCGTTCCCGGTCGTCTCCGACCGTGGTGTTGCGGAGCTCGGATGGGAGTGATCGCCCTTCATCGCGACCGCCTGCCGGTCGGTCCGAACACGCCCGAGCTGACACTCGGCGAGGGGGGCACGCCGCTGATCCGCTCCAGGCAGCTCGGCGAGCGGCTCGGCGTCGAGCTGTACTTCAAGTTCGAGGGGATGAACCCCTCCGGAAGCTTCAAGGATCGCGGCATGGTGTTCGCCGTCGCGAAGGCCGTCGAGGATGGCGCGACGGGCGTCGTCTGCGCGTCCACCGGCAACACGGCCGCCTCGGCCTCCGCCTACGCGGCGCACGCGGGTCTGACCGCAGTCGTCCTCTGCCCGGCCGGTGCGATCGCCCCGGCCAAGCAGGCGCAGTCGCGCGCGGTCGGTGCACAGTTCCTCGAGGTGCGCGGCTCGTTCGACGACGCCCTGCGCTCGTGCCAGGAGCTGGCAGGCCGCGGCGACTTCGCTCTCGTCAACTCGCTCAACCCGAACCGGCTCGAAGGCCAGAAGACCGCAGCGTTCGAGATCAGCGCCGCGCTCGGCCGCGCGCCGGACGTGCTCGCCCTGCCCTACGGAGGCGGCGGCAACACGGTGGCCTACAACAAGGGCTTCGCCGAGGACGGCGTGCGCCCGCGGGTGCTCTCGGTGCAGGCCGAGCACCGCGCAACGACGCTCGCCTCAGCGATCCGCATCTCTGAGCCGGCCCACGCGCACGAGGTCGCCAGGCTCGTCGGCGAGGAACGGGTTGAGATCCTCACCGTCTCCGACGCCGAGATCACCGCGGCGTGGCTCGAGATCGCCCGTACCGAGGGAATCTTCTGCGAGCCGTCGTCGGCCGCAGGCGTCGCAGGGCTCGCGCACGCGAAGCTCGAGCCCGGCAGCACCGTCGTCTGCGTGCTCACCGGCCACGGCCTCAAGGACACCTCGGCCGTCGAGTCGCTCACCGAGCCCCCGACCCTCGTCGACCCGACCGTCGAGTCGATCCTCGCCGGGATCCGCCGATGACCGACGCGATCCTGGTTCGGGCTCCCGCGACGAGCGCCAACCTCGGCGCCGGGTTCGACTGCGCCGCAGCGGCGTTCGACCTCTGGAACGAGATCGAGGTGACCCCGTCGACCGGTGAGCCGCGCGTTGAGCTCGCCGGCGAAGGGGCCGACGAGCTGCCGACCGGCCCGGATCATCTGGCGCTGCGCGCCTTCGCGCTCGTCACGCCCATCGAGGGCCACCGCTTTCGCTTCGTCAACAGGATCCCGCTCGAGCGGGGCCTCGGCTCCTCCGCGGCGACCGTCGCCGCCGGCGTTGTGGCGGGACTTCTCGCCTCGGGCCAGGAGGTGACGCCGGAGCGCGTCCTCGAGATCGGTCTGCCGCTCGAGGGGCACGCCGACAACCTCGCCGCCGCCGCCTACGGCGGCGTGTGCCTGATCTGGCGCGACGAGACCGGCTCGCGTGCCGTCCGTCTCGCCGACGACCTGCCGCTCGCTGCGATCGCCGTCGTCCCGTCGAGCCGCGTGAACACGAACGAGTCGCGCTCGCGGCTCCCGGCGACGCTCACCCACGGCGAGGCGACCACCGCCGCCGCGCAGGCGGCGCTCCTCGGTGCGGCCGTCGCGTCGGGAGACGCGACACTGTTCGCCGCGTCGTTCCACGATGTCCTGCACGAGCCGTTCCGCGCGCCCGACGCGCCGCTGCTCGACGAGCTTCGCTCGAACCCGGTGAGGGGATCGGCCGGCGTCACGCTGTCCGGCTCCGGCCCCACCGTCGTCGTCTGGGTCGAGAAGGACAAGGCAGCGCAGGCCGCCGCCGAGATCCAGAGCCGTCACCCGGATGCACGCGTCCTGTCCCTCGGCATCGCCCAGCAAGGAGCCTCAGCATGAGCGTCTACTCGAACCCGACCGATCCCGCGAAGCGCCGCAGCGCCGGTCTCACCGACGGCGTCGACCGCGCGCCGGCTCGCGCGATGCTCAAGGGCATCGGCTTCACCGACGAGGATCTCGCGCGCCCGCTGATCGGCGTCGCGACGACGTGGATCGAGACGATGCCGTGCAACTACAACCAGCGCGAGCTCGCCGTCTACGTCAAGGAGGGCATCCGCGCAGCGGGCGGCACCCCCGTTGAGTTCAACACGATCTCCGTCTCCGACGGCGTCTCGATGGGCACGACCGGTATGCGCGCGTCGCTCATCTCCCGCGAGGTGATCGCCGACTCGATCGAGCTCGTCTGCGAGGGACACCTGCTCGACGGTCTCGTCTGCCTCGTCGGCTGCGACAAGACGATCCCTGGCGCCCTGATGGCGCTCGCGCGGCTCGACATCCCGGGTCTCATCTACTACAGCGGCTCGATCGCTCCTGGCCGCTTCCGCGGCAAGGACGTGACGATCCAGGACGTCTTCGAAGCTGTCGGCAAGCGCGCGGCCGGGACGATGACCGACGAGGACGTCCACGAGCTCGAGAGCTGCGCCTGCCCGGGTGCCGGCGCGTGCGGTGGCCAGTTCACCGCGAACACGATGGCGACGGTGATCGACTTCCTCGGCATCTCGCCGCGCGGCTTCTCCGGCATCCCGGCGACGAACCCGGACAAGATCGAGGCCTCGCGTGCGGCCGGCCGGATCGCCATGGACGCCGTGCACAAGGACATTCGCCCGTCGCACATCCTCACGCGTGAGGCATTCGAGAACGCGATCGCTGCGGTCGCCGGCACCGGTGGCTCGACAAACGGCGTGCTGCATCTGCTCGCCGTCGCGCGTGAGGCCGGGATCCCGCTCGAGCTCGACGACTTCGACGACATCGCCGCACGGACGCCGATCGTTGCCGACATCAAGCCGTTTGGCCGGTACGTCGCAACCGACGTCCACGCCGCCGGCGGCGTCGGCCTGGTCGCGCGCGAGCTGATCGGGGCTGGCATGATCCACCCGGACGAGCGCGGCGTCGACGGGATGACGCTCGGTGACCTCGCGGCCGCGGTTGTCGAGCGGCCGGGACAGGACGTCGTCGTCTCCTACAAGACTCCGATCAAGCCGACGGGCGGCCTCGCGATCCTGCGCGGCTCGCTCGCGCCTGAGGGCTCCGTCGTCAAGCTCGCAGGTCACGAGCGGCTCCTCCACAAGGGGCCGGCGCGTGTCTTCGAATCCGAGGAGGAGTGCTTCGCGGCGGTCAAGGCACGGTCGATCCATGCCGGCGACGTCGTCGTCATCCGCTACGAAGGCCCCGCCGGCGGCCCTGGGATGCGCGAGATGCTGCACGTCACGGCGGCGCTCGTCGGCGAGGGGCTCGGCGAGGACATCGCGCTCATCACCGACGGCCGCTTCTCCGGTGCCACGCACGGCCTGATGGTCGGCCACGTCGCGCCCGAGGCGTTCCGTGGCGGCCCGCTCGCCGCGGTGCAGGAGGGCGACACGATCATCCTCGACATCGCCAACCGACGTCTCGATCTCGACATCTCCGAGGAGGAACTCGCGACGCGGCTCGCAGCGTGGACCGCTCCGGACCCGCGGTACAAGCGCGGCGTCTTTGCGAAGTACGCCTCCGAGGTCAGCTCTGCGTCCGAAGGCGCGGTGACCTCGTAGTGCGGCGGCAGGCTCTAGTTGCCGAGCAGCTTCTTGATGGAGCGCGTGGCCTGGCCGATTCGCTGCTCGTTCTCGACGAGCGCGAAGCGAACGTGGCCGTCTCCACCGGGGCCGAAGCCGATGCCTGGGCTGACCGCCACCTCGGCCTCGCGGGCGAGCAGCAGGCTGAACTCCAGGGAGCCGAGATGAGCGTGGCTCTCGGGGATCGGCGCCCAGGCGAACATCGTTCCCTTGGGCGGCTCGATCTCCCAGCCGGCGCGGGCGAGCCCGGAGACGAGCGCGTCGCGGCGGACACGGTAGATCTCGTTGACCTCGAGCGGGTAGTCGGCAGCCTCACGCATGGCGACGATCGAGGCGATCTGGATCGGCTGGAAGGTTCCGTAGTCGAGGTAGGACTTCAGCTTCGCGAGCGCGGCGACCACGTCGGCGCGGCCGAGCGTGAAGCCCATGCGCCAGCCGGCCATGGAGAAGGACTTCGTCAGGCTGTACAGCTCGACGGCGACGTCGAGCGCGCCCTCAGCAGCCAGGATGGACGGCGGCCGGTGGCCGTCGAAGGCGATGTCCGCATAGGCGAAGTCGTGCACCAGGATGAACTCACGTTCGCGGGCCAGGTCGACGAGCGACTGCATCAGCTCGGGCGTCGCGACGGTCGTGGTCGGGTTGTGCGGGAAGGAGACGATCACGACGCGCGGCTTCGGCAGCTCGGCGCGGACGGCCTCCTCGATCGTGGCCAGGAAGTCGGCGCCCTCGAAGCAGCGGGCGTGCACGACGGTCGCACCGGCAAGACGCGGAGCGACGAGATGGATCGGGTAGGCGGGCGACGGAACGACGCACGTGTCGCCGGGCTCGAGCAGCACCCACATGAGGTGGGAGAGACCCTCCTTGGCGCCGATGGTCGAGACGACATGGCGCTCCGGATCAAGGGTCACACCGAAATGGCTTTCGTACCGCTCGCAGATGGCCTCGCGCAGATTCGGGAGACCGCGGCTCGAGGAGTAGCGATGGTTGACCGGTTTGAGCGCGGCCTCGGCGAGCTTTTCGACGGCAATTCCGGGCGACGGAATGTCCGGGTTGCCGAACCCAAGGTCGATGATGTCGCGGCCCTCACGGCGCAGTTCTCGCTTCAGGTCGTTGACCGTTGCGAAGACGTACGGGGGCAGATCATGAATCCGACGGAATTCCATAGCCGCCCTCAGTCTAAGGAGACTCGTTATGTCAGTTGACGTTCTACGGTGTCGTGTGTGCGAAACCGAGTACCCCGCAGTGGCGAATGGCATCTGCGTGCGGTGCTTCGGGCCGCTCGAACCGGTCTACGACTGGGACGCAATTTCCCAGCGTGTGAGCCGTGAAAGCATCGAGGCGGGGCCCATGTCGCTGTGGCGCTACGCGGACTTCCTGCCCGCCACGCCGCCGGCTGACGCCGCCTACGGCCCCGGGTGGACGCCGCTTGTCCCCGCACCGCGTCTCGCGGCCGCCGTCGGTGTTCGAGAGCTCTGGCTGAAGCTCGACCTCGCGAATCCGACCCACTCGTTCAAGGATCGCGTTGTTGCGGTCGCGTCCGCGAAGGCCGTCGAGTTCGGCATGGAGACGCTCTCCTGCACCTCGACGGGCAACCTTGCGAACTCGGTCGCGGCGCGGGCTGCCCAGCTCGGGATGCCCGCTGTCATCTTCTGTCCGGCCGGACTCGAGCCGGAGAAGATCCAGGCGACCACCGTGTATGGCGCACGTATCTACGGCGTCAACGGCAGCTACGACGACTGCTCGCGGCTCGCGAGCGAGCTCGCGGGCGAGGTCGAGTGGGGCTTCGTCAACGTCAACCTGCGCTCGTACTACGCCGAGGGGTCGAAGACGCTCGCGTTCGAGGTGATCGAGCAGCTCGGCTGGGAGACGCCGGATGCGATCGTTGCCCCGATCGCATCGGGTGCGATGTTCTCGAAGCTCTGGCAGGGCTCGCAGCAGTTCCAGCAGCTCGGGCTGATCGACACGCCGCTGCCGCGCCTGTACGGCGGCCAGGCGGAGGGGTGCTGCCCCGTTGCGACGGCCTTCTCCGAGGACCGGCGCGTGTCGCCCGTGCGCCCGAACACGATCGCCCGGTCGCTTGCGATCGGCAACCCGGCCGACGGCGACCTCGCGATCGCGACCGCGCGTGCCTCCGGTGGCGCGATCTACTCGGTGCCCGAGGACGAGGTTGGCGCGAACATGGCTCTGCTTGCCGAGCTCGCCGGGGTCTTCGGAGAGACGGCGGCGGGTGTCACGATCGGTGCTCTCCGCGCCGCCGCAGCCCGAGGTGACATCGGTGAGAACGATCGCGTCGTTGCCCTGATCACCGGAAGCGGCCTGAAGACGCCGGCCGCGGTCGCCCCGTACGTGACGGGATCGATGATCGAGATCGAGCCCGACGTCGACGCGCTGCTCGAGGAGCTCGGGGTGATCGCATGAGCGACTCCGTCGTTCGAGGGATCCGCGACGAGATCGACGCGATCGACCGGAGCCTGATCGACGGGCTGAACCGGCGCATCGAGATAGTCCGGCACCTGCACGACTACAAGGTCGAGCACGGTCTGCCACTGCGCGATCCGGGTCGCGAGGAGTCGATGGTCGTCGAGCTCATCGCGAGCAGCAGCGGCCCGCTCTCACCTGAGGGAATCGCCGACTTCGTGCACAACGTCCTCGACCTGACACGGAGGGAGATCCACGGTGACTAAGACCTTCGTCTGCCTGCCCGGTGACGGGATCGGGCCAGAGGTGATGAGCGAGGCTGTCCGCGTGATCATGGCGCTCGGGTACGGCTTCTCCGAACAGCCCATCGGTGGCGCTGCGATCGACACCTACGGCAAGCCGCTCCCGGTTCACACGATGGCGGCCTGCGCCGGTGCCGACGCGGTGCTGCTTGGCGCGGTCGGTGGCCCGCAGTGGGATCACCTTGGTGGCGTTCGCCCGGAGGGCGCGCTGATCCAGCTGCGGAAGGAGCTCGACGTGTACGCGAACCTCCGCCCGGCACGTGCCGAGGGCGTCGACCTGTTGATCGTGCGCGAGCTCGTCGGCGGTCTCTACTACGGCGCGCGTGGCACGCGTGAGGACGGGGTCGTGTACGACACACTCGAGTACACGCCGGCTCAGGTCGAGCGCGTGGCACGCCAGGCGTTCGAGTTCGCACGGCGCCGCAGCGGCCGTCTGCTCTCTGTCGACAAGGCCAACGTGCTCGAGACCTCGCGGATGTGGCGGTCGGTCGTGACGAACGTCGGCCTCGAGTACCCCGACGTCGAGCTGAGCCACGGCCTCGTCGACAGCGTTGCGATGAACCTCGTCATGCAGCCCGGGTCGTTCGACACGCTTGTGATGGAGAACACCTTTGGCGACATCCTCTCGGACGTCGCTGCCGGCGCGACCGGCGGTCTCGGACTCGCCGCCTCGGCGAGCCTGGGCGACAAGGGGCCGGGCATCTTCGAGCCTGTCCACGGCTCGGCTCCGGACATCGCCGGTACCGGCAAGGCAAACCCGACGGCGATGCTCCTGTCGCTTGCACTCGCGCTCGACTACGGGCTCGGCGAGCCCGACCTGGCACGGGCGGTCGAGTCGGCCGTCGCGACGGCGCTCGAGACCATGCCGACCCACGACGTCGGTGGAACCGCGACGACGTCGCAGTTCGGCACTGCCGTGCTCGACGCACTCGGGAAGCGCGTCCCGCTGAGCCAGCTGCCATGAGCCATGCCGTCGCCCAGGTGCGGTCGTGCCGGTGAAGGCCGCCGTCGGAGCGGTCGTCGGGTATCCGGGGCCCGCGGGCAGTCACAGCGCTGCTGCGGCCACGCTGCTGACGCCCGCGGGGGCGACGATGGAGCCACTTGCGAGCTTCAACGCGGTCATCGAGGCCTGCGTCGAGGGCCACGTGCAGTTCGGCGTGCTCCCGATCGAGAACTCTCTGCACGGCCCTGTGGGTGAGACGCACGACCTCCTCTACGAGGCCCCGCTCTCGATCGTGGCCGAGGTGGTCATGCCGATCGTGCACTGCGTCGTTGCGAAGGGCCCGGTGGCGCTCACAGACATCCACACGCTGCGCTCCTACCCGGTGGCGTTTGACCAGTGCCGCGACCTGCTCCGCTCACTCACGGCCCGCTGTCTGCCGGCCGCGACGACCTCTGACGCCGCGAGGGAGGTCGCCGAGTCCGGCGATCTCGGCGAGGCAGCAATCGCGAGCCGCGAGGCCGCCGAGCACTACGGGCTGACGGTGATCGCGGAGGACGTCGGAGACCGTCCGGCGGCGTTCACGCGGTTTGTCTCGATCGCGCCGTACACGCGCCTCGATGTCACGGCTCGCGCGCGCACGGCGATCTCGTTCGTCACTGACCACCGCCCGGGCGCCCTCGTGGGTGCGCTTCAGCCGTTCGCCCATCACGGGCTGAACCTGGTGCAGCTGACCTCGCGGCCGATCCCGCACTCCGCCTTCCGCTACCGGTTCGACGTCGTCCTCGACGGCCACCCGCTCGACCACGGGATGCAGACCGCTTTTGTCGAGATGCGCGAGTGGACGCGCGAGATCCGCGTGTTCGGAAGCTACGCCGCCACGGTGGGGGATCACTGATGGGCAAGACCCTCTTCGAGCGGATCTGGGAGTTGCACATCGTCGAGGAGCGCGCGGGTGAGCCGACGCTGCTCTGGATCGACCTCCACCTCGTCCACGAGGTGACCTCGCCGCAGGCGTTCGAGTCACTTCGCCTCGCCGGCCGCCAGGTGCGCCGCCCCGACCTCGCGATCGCGACGATGGATCACAACGTTCCGACCGAGCCAGGCCCGATCCGCGACCTGATTGCGAAGGCGCAGCTCGACGCGCTGCAGGAAAACTGCGCAGCCTTCGGCGTGCCGCTGAACCCGACCGGGAGCGGGCGCGAGGGGATCGTGCACGTGATGGGCCCCGAGCTCGGCCTGACCCAGCCGGGGATGACGATCGTCTGCGGCGACTCGCACACCTCGACCCACGGCGCGTTCGGCGCGCTCGCGTTCGGGATCGGCACCTCCGAGGTCGAGCACGTCCTTGCGACCCAGACGCTGCCGCAGAGCCGACCCAAGACGATGCTGATTCGCTTTGAGGGCGAGCTGCCGTTCGGCGTGACCGCGAAGGACATGGTGCTCGGCGCGATCGGCCGCATCGGCGTCTCCGGTGGCCAGGGCTACGCGATCGAGTACGCCGGCCCGGCGATCGAGGCGCTCTCGATGGAGGGCCGCATGACGATCTGCAACATGTCGATCGAGGCCGGGGCGCGCGCGGGGATGATCGCGCCCGACGAGACGACCTTCTCCTATCTGGCCGGCCGCCCCGGCGTGCCGAGCGGGGCCGATTGGGACGCCGCGGTCGCGCGCTGGCGCGAGCTGCGAAGCGACCCGGATGTCATCTTCGACCGCGTCGTCGAGATCGACGTGGCCGCACTCACCCCGCAGGTGACGTGGGGGACGAACCCGGGGATGGTCGCGCCGATCGACGGCGTGGTGCCCGACCCGGCCGACTTCGCCGATCCGGCCGACCGCGAGGCCGCCGAGCGGGCGCTCCACTACATGGATCTCGTCCCCGGCACGCCGATCGAGGAGATCACGATCGACCGCGTCTTCATCGGCTCCTGTACGAACGCCCGGATCGAGGATCTGCGCGCCGCAGCCGCCGTCGTCGACGGGCACCAGGTCGCCGCAACCGTGCGTGCGATGGTTGTTCCCGGCTCGGCGAAGGTGAAGCGCCAGGCCGAGGCCGAGGGGCTCGACCGCGTGTTTGCCGACGCGGGCTTCGAGTGGCGTGAGGCGGGCTGCTCGATGTGTCTCGGCATGAACCCCGACACGCTCTCACCAGGCGAGCGCTGCGCCTCGACCTCGAATCGCAACTTCGAAGGCAGGCAGGGCGCCGGTGGCCGCACACATCTCGTCTCACCGGCGATGGCCGCAGCCGCTGCGATCCGCGGCAGGTTCACTGACGTGAGGGAGCTCGGATGAGGCCGCTGACCGTCGTCACGAGCCGTGCTGCAGTCGTCGATCGCGCCGACATCGACACCGACCAGATCATCCCGAAGCAGTTCCTGAAGCGCATCGAGCGCTCCGGATACGGGGAGTTCCTGTTCTTCGACTGGATGAAGGATCCCGAGTTCGAGCTGCACCGCCCGGAGTACCAGGGCGCCGAGATCCTGATCGCCGGCCGCAACTTTGGCTGCGGCTCGTCGCGCGAGCATGCCGCCTGGGCCCTCGAGGACTACGGCTTCCGCGTCGTCCTCGCGCCCGGGTTCAGCGACATCTTCCACACGAACGCGATCAAGACCGGGATCGCCCCGATCGAACTGCCCGAGGCGTCGCTCGCCGCGCTCAAGGCCGCGGTCGCCGGACGCAACGAGCTGACCGTCGACCTGGAGTCGCTCGCGATCACCCATCTGGACGGCCTGCGCGTCGAGATCACGTTTGATCCGTATGCCCGCGACACGCTCCTGCGCGGCCTCGACGACATCGCACGCACGCTCAAGCGTGAGGACGCGATCGCTGCCTTCGAAGCGGGCTACGCGCCCCGGTTCGACACGCGCACGCTTGGATAGCACGGCCCAGGCGAGAGTCGGCCGGCATCACGATGCTGAGATGCGTTGATGCCGAAGGCGCGAACGACCCTCACGATCGATGAATCTGTCCTGCGTGCAGTGAAGGTTCGGGGCGTGCGCTGTTCTCGACCCAAACGTCCTGATCGCCGCGGTCATCTCGCGCAGCTCATCGAACGGTGGGTTCACGGGGGATTTCGAGTCTGTGGTCTCGCCTCTCCTGCTCGCGGAGCTTGGACGGGCTCCTGCCTTTCCGAAGCTCCGGGCTCACGTCTCGGCGCGTGACGACGCGGCGCGCGGCGGGTCGGGATCCGACGCGTCGCGGTTGCCGTCCTCGACCGAGCGCAGGTTCGCGTACTCGACCGACTCCTCGTGCTGGTACCCGAGAACTTCTTGCGCAAGCCGGTACCACGCCTTCCAGCTTCTGAGCTTCACAGCGGGCATCTGCAGACGTTGTAGCCCACCGGATGGTTGCGAGGGTGTGGCGTTCTTGGAACAGGCTGTCGGGCGCCTTCCCGTTGAAGTGAGCACGAGGGGGAAGACGCCTACAGCCGTAGGGGGCTACATCAGAAGCGCGCCGCCGTCGACGACGATCTGGCTGCCGGTCATGTAGCTCGCCATGTTGGAGGCGAGGAACAGCGCGACCTTGCCGATGTCGTCGGGCTCGCCCATGCGGCGCATCGGGATGCGCTGCATGAACGCCTCGACCGCTGCTGCGGCGTCGGCTCCCTGCGGGCCGCCTTCGTTCATAGCAGCGACTCCCGGCGTTGCGACGCCACCGGGGGCAATCGCGTTGATCGCGATGCCGTAGGGCGCGTACTCGAGCGCGGCGTTCTTGGTGAAGCCCCAGGCGCCGTGCTTGGAGGCGTCGTAGTGCGCGAGGCCGACCATCGACGGATGGAGCGCGTCGATCGACGTGATGTTGATGATCTTGCCGCCCAGCCCCTGCTCGACCATCGCCTCCGCGGCGTACTTCGTGCAGAGGAAGAGCCCGCGCAGGTTGACGCCGATCACGCGGTCAAACAGCTCGGCGGTCATCTTCCGGATCGGCATCGAAGGGAAGATGCCGGCGTCGTTGACGACGATGTCGAGCCCGCCGAGCTCGCTCCGAGCGAAGGCGAAGAGCGCCTTGACCTGGCTCTCGTCGGCGACGTCGACCTTGAAGTGCCGCGCAGTGAAGCTATCGACCTCGAGCGCCTTGCACGCGAGGACGCCGGTCTCATCGTCCATGTCAGCGACGAGAACGGAGGCTCCCGCCTGTGCCAGCCGTTCGGTGATTCCCCAGCCGATCCCCTTCGCGCCGCCCGTGACCACGGCAACCTTGTCCGTCAGGTCAAGCAGCTCCGCGAACGGAGTCAGAGTCGGGGACGTGGTCATCGTGCTCATCACGACCTCCTCAGCTAGTTCTGCCTCGATCGTGACGGCAGGCGAGGCCGCGCGACTCCGGGGGCCCACTGAATCCGGGGGTGGGAGACTACGGAGGAGTCGTCAGCGGGGCGTCGTGCGCGCGAGCGCGACGATCGAGCGGAGCGACTCTCCGACCGCCACGACCTCACCGACGACCAGGAGCGCGGGGGATTCAAGCTCGGCGGCGACGACCGCAATGTCGGCGAGCGTTCCGGTGGCCGTCTCGCTGTCTGCCTGCGTCCCACGTGCGATGACAGCGGCAGGCGTCGTGGCCGGCTTGCCTGCCGCGACGAGGGCCGACGCGATGCGCTCCAGGTGCGTGACGCCCATGAACACGACGAGCGTGCCCGGTGTCTTAGCGAGGTGGGTGTAGTCGAGCTGCTCACCCTTTGCCGAGTGGCCGCTGACGAGGGTCACCTGCGCGGAGACGCCGCGGTGGGTAATCGGGATGCCTGACGATCCCGGGACGGCGCTCAGGGCGGACACACCTGGGACGACCTCGAACGGGACATCTGCCTCGGCCAGCGCGAGTGCCTCCTCGCCGCCACGGCCGAAGACGAACGGGTCGCCGCCCTTCAGGCGAACAACCTCGAGGCCCTGGCGGCCGAGATCGACGAGCAGCTCGTTGAGCTCCGCCTGGCGGACGTCCTCGCGCGAGATCAGCACGGCGTCGTCGGGAGCCTCGTCGACCAGCTCCGGGGCGACGAGGACGTCGTAGACGAGCGCCTCGCACGACCTGATCAGGTCGAGGCCCTTCGCGGTGATGAGCCCCGGATCGCCCGGGCCGGCGCCGACGAGGTAGACGGTCATGCGAGCCGCTCCGTGACGACGTCCTCGAAGTAGTCGCGCCGCTCCTCGTACGTGGCGAAGCGCTCCTTCACCGCAGGCCGCATAGCGCGCAGCTCCTCGGCGAGCGTGGCGTGTTCGGGGCGGATCATCGCGGCGAACTGGCTGCGCAGCCGCTTGGCGAGCGCCGGCGAGGCGCCGCCGGTCGAGACGGCGACCGCGATCGGCCCCTCGCGATGGACAGCGGGGAGGATGAAGTTGCAGAGATCGGGTACGTCGGCCACGTTGCAGAGCATCGCGCGCCGCTCCGCATGGGCGTGGACGCGCTCGTTGACTGTGCGATCCGACGTCGCGGCGATCACGAGGAACGCCCCGCGGAGGTCGCGCGAGCGGTAGCGGCGACGCCGCCAGGTCACGTCGAGCTCCGCAAACCCCGGGTGGAGATCGGGAGAGATGACCGTCACGCTTGCACCGCACACCGCCAGCCCGCTCGCCTTCTCGAGCCCGACCGCACCGCCGCCGATCACGACGCACTGCTTCCCCGCCAGGTCGAGGCAGGCGATGTAGTGCTGCGCTGCGCTCATGGCGGGGAGGCCGTCATCTCAGTCGATCGTGCGGTCCGGGGTGATGCCGTGCTCCTCGGCGTACGCGTTGACGAGCGTCTCGACGGCGGGGATACCTTCCTTGAAGGCGTAGTTGATCGTCACGAACGGCTGCCACTCGTCGGTGATCGCATCCTCGGGGAGGATCGCGTCGACGGGGCACTCCGGTTCACAGGCGCCGCAGTCGATGCACTCCTCGGGATCGATGACGAGCATGCGGCCGGTCTCATGGATGCAGTCGACCGGGCAGACGCTCTGGCATGAGATGTCCTTGATGTCGATGCAGGCTTCGCCGATGATGTACGTCACGGTTCCTAGGCTCCTATCGTTGCTAGTCGGGCTCCGGCTCGACCGAGCCGCAACACGATCTCGTAGTCCTCGGTCGAGATCGTCACTCCATATTCTCCAGGTCCGACGACATTGACCGACACCTTCTCGATCGTGCGCCCTTCGAGAGCCGTCAGAGCCTCGGTCAGATCGCGTGTCGACTGGGTCAGCTCGCGCCCGAGCGGCAGGCGCCGGTAGAGCGCGAGAGCCGCCTGCTCGCCTTCCGGGCCGTAGACGGAGCGGACTCTGCCGGTCTGCAGGCCGAGCTCGAGAAGCTCGGCCAGGCCGTCCGCATCGGCGCCTCCGATCTCGCCCTCGTCGACCGCTGCGACGATGTCGGCGAGCCGCAGACGGCGTGTCTCGTCCTGGACCATCGCGAGGACGGCCTGCGCCTCGGCGCGGGCGACCTCGGCCGCCTCGCCGCTCACGCGGACAGTTGACTCAGACATGCGCCTCGGCGGCGTCGCCGAGCAAGGCGTGGAGCTCGTGCTCCAGGCCGCCGCTCTCGATCGAGCAGTGAATGCCGCACTCCTTCGGAGCGTTCGACTCCCACCACCAGCGCCCGTTTCGCGACGGCTCGTCCGGGGCGGTTGCCCGCGTGCACGGCGCGCAGCCGATCGACTTGTAGCCCTTGTCGTAGAGCGAGTGATACGGCACCTCGCGCTCGCGGATGTACTCCCAGACCTCATCCTCTGTCCACTCGGCGAGCGGGTTGAGCTTGATCACCGCGCCGTGGTCGTGGTCGATCTCGACCTTGCGGATGTTCGTGCGGCTCGCCCACTGGTCCCGACGCAGGCCGGTCACCCAGGCGTCGAGGGAGTGGAGATGCTTTGTGAGCGGGCGAACCTTGCGCACGTTGCAGCACAGGAGGCGCAGGTCGACCGATGTCGAGAAGAGGTCGACGCCATGCTTGCCCGTCATGCCCGAAACCTCGTGCGCCTCGGGCTGCACCAGGGTGAGCTGGAGGCCCGGGTAGCGGGTGCGGAGGCGGTCGGCGAGCTCGAGCGTCTCGTCCGGCAGGCGGCCCGTGTCGACGCTGAAGACGTTGATCAGCGGGTCGATCTCGTAGGCCATGTCGATGAGCGCCACGCTGTCGGCCTGGAACGACGTCGAGACGGCGATCCGGGAGCCGAACTCCTTGATACCCCACTCGATCAGCGCCTGAGGCTCTTCGCCCTCGAACTGGATCGAGAGCTCGCCGGCCTCCAGTTCGTCGATCAGTTCGTACGTGCTCATTCCTCGGCCTCCTCGCGTTGGCGTACCTTCGCCGGCTCGAGTCCAGCCAGCGCGCCCATCTCCTCGTCGCTTGAGCGGCGAGCAAACGACACAAAGCTCTCGGCCGGCTCACGGTGCGCGAGCCACCCGGCGATCAGTCCTTCGACAGCTGCCTCGAGGCCTTCGGTCGGGACGCGGCGGAACATCGCGCGGCCGATCTGCGGCTCGGGGCCGAGGCTGCCGCGGACGAAGATGTCGTAGGCCTGGCGCCGCACCCCGCCCTCATCGCGGGACGTCGTGCCCTGGAAGCCGAGGTCGCCGACCCAGTGCTGCGCGCAGGCGTGCGGGCAGCCGTCGAGGTGTAGCCGCAGCTCCGCGATGTCGTTACCGAAGCGCTCCTCGAGATGGTCGATCAGGCGGTCGAGCCGTGTCTTCGTCTCGGCGACCGCGAAGTTGCAGTGCGGCTCGCCGGTGCACGCGATCGAGTTGCCGCGCACCGGGTTGACGTCGATCGGGAAGCCGATCGCGCCCACGGCGGCGATCACCTCGTCGACCTGGTCGTTCGGGACGCCCGTGACGATGAAGTTCTGCTGCCGGGTCAGGCGGATGTCACCGCCGAAGCCTTCGACGAGGTTCGCGATCGCGATCATCTGGTCGCCGGAGATCAGGCCGAGGTGAACCGGGAAGCCGATGTAGGAGAGGCCGGCGTGGCGCTGGGCATGCACGCCGAGGTGGTGCGAGGGCTCGACGTCGATCTTCGGGAGCGCGTAGTCCTCGAGTTTGCGGCCGAGGCGGGCCTCGACGCGCTCGCGCATGCCATCGGCGCCGATGTCGTCGATCATGAACTTGAGCCGGGACTTGACGCGCGAGACGCGGTACTTGAGATCCTCCGACCACGCCGAGGTGATCGCGCCGAGAATCTCGTTTGCCTGCTCCCTGGGGATGAAGACGTTCATGTCTTTCGCGATCCGGGGGACGGAGGAGAGCCCGCCGCCGACGTGCACCGCGAAGCCCTCACGGCCGTCGCTGGTGACCGTGCCGATCAGCGAGATGCAGTTGATCTCCGGGGCGTTGCAGCGGTCTGCGCAGGCCGAGATCGAGTACTTGTGCTTCCGCGGCAGGTTGGCCCAGTCGGGGTTGCCGTAGAAGAGGTCGGCCGCCGCGGTGACGACCGGCGAGGCATCGAAGAGCTCGTCGGCCGCAAGCCCCTGCACGGGGCAGCCGGTGATGTTGCGGACGGTGTCGCCGCACCCGCCGGCCGTCGTGATGCCGGAGCGGTCGAGGTGCGCGAAGACGTTGGGAAGCTTCGCCAGCTCGAGGTAGTGGAGCTGGATGTTCTGGCGGGTCGAGAGCTCACCGACGCCGCGGCCGTAGAGGTTCGAGACCTCGCCGATCGTGCGGAGCTCGTGCGTCGACATCTGCCCCGACGGCACCTTCACGCGAAGCATGAACGTCCCGATCTTCGGCTTGTCGTGGTAGAGGCCCCACCACTGCAGGCGGACGATGTCCTCCTCGGCGACGCTCTCGTACCCCTGCGCAATCAGCGCGGGCAACTCCTCGCGGATGCCGAGCGGCGCCTTCTCACGCTTCAGCCGCTCGACGGGATTGCGCTTGAGGACGAGCTCCCAGTCGACAGGGGGCTTCTCGATCGCGCTCATGCGCGACCGCCGACGGGCGAGCGAGGGCTGACGGAACGTGCCACGGCGGCCACTCTAGCCAGCGCGGTACAAAAAGTAAAGTTTTGATACCTGATGCGGCCAAAGTCACTTTACTTTCTGCAGTAGTTCGGCTACCTTGGCGACGCGTCACCGCAGGTTCAAGGCGTGCAGCTCCGACGTGCCGACCGCCCCTCTCCCTCCTTGTCGGTCGGCACGTCGGAGCACTTTCTCTAGGGTTTCGAGTGTGAGAGTCCTCGTCCGCGAAGAGATCGCCGAAGCCGGAGTCGAACTTCTCCGTGCGAATTTCGACGTCGATGTCGACTACGACAGCGACCTCGCGGAGATCATCGGCCTCTACGACGCGATCATCATTCGCTCCGCGTCGAAGCTCACGGCCGAGCTGATCGCGAAGGGCGACAACCTCAAGGTGATCGGCCGCGCCGGCGTCGGTGTCGACAACGTGGACGTGGACGCGGCGACGCGCCGCGGGATCGTCGTCGCGAACGCACCGGAGTCGAACGTCATATCGGCCGCCGAGCACACGATCGGGCTCCTTGTCGCTCTCGCTCGCAACATCCCCCAGGCGCACGCGGCACTCGTTGAGGGTCGATGGGAGCGCTCGAAGTGGGGCGGCGTGGAGCTGGCCGAGAAGACGCTCGGCATCCTCGGGTTCGGCCGGATCGGGCAGCAGGTCGCCCGCCGCGCGCTCGGACTCCAGATGCGCGTCATCGCCTACGACCCCTTTGTCTCTGCCGAGCGGTTCAAGGAGGTCGGTGTCGAGTCGGACACGATCGACGGCGTCCTCGCCCGGGCCGACTTCCTCACGCTGCATCTGCCGGCAAATGCCGAGACGCGAGGGCTGATCGGGACCGAATCGATCGCGAAGATGCGCGACGGCGTCCGGATCGTGAACGCCGCCCGCGGCGATCTCGTCGACGACGACGCGCTGATCGCCGCGCTCGAGTCGGGCAAGGTCGCCGGTGCCGCGATCGACGTCTTCACGAAGGAGCCCTACAGCGGCCCGCTTCTGACCGCGCCGAACATCGTCCTCACCCCGCACCTCGCAGCCTCGACTGACGAGGCGCAGGACAGGGCAGGCGTCATCGTCGCCGAGCAGGTGGTCGCGGCGCTGAGCGGTGGTCTCGTCACGAACGCCGTCAACATCCCGACGGTCGGCGCCGAGGATCTCAAGGTGCTCGGCCCGTACGTGCCACTCGCGGCAAGCCTCGGGCGGCTCGCCCTCGAGCTCGTCCACGGGGAGACCGAGAAGATCTCGCTCGAGTACTACGGCGAGCTCTCGGAGCACGACACCCGCCTCCTGACGGTCGCCGCACTGAACGGCGCGTTCAAGGGTCGCTCTGACCAGCCGGTCAACTACGTCAACGCGCCGCTCGTGGCCGCCGAGCGAGGGATCGAGGTCGTCGAGGAGCGCAGCCGCTCGGCGCGCGACTACACGAACCTGATCGCCGTCTCCGCGGGCGAGGCCCGCGTCGCCGGCACGACGATCGGCAAGGATCACCGGCAGTGGCTCGTATCGGCCTTCGGGTTCGACATCGAGATCGAGATCGCGCCACGGATGATCTTCCTGCGCTACGACGACGTGCCGGGCGTGATCGGCCGCGTCGGAACGTTGCTCGGCCAGGCCGGCGTGAACATCGCGAACCTGAACGTCGCCCGCAAGATTGAGGAGGGGAAGGCGCTGATGGTGCTCTCCCTCGACACGCCTGCGTCCGCCGAGGTGCTCGCAGCACTCGGCCACGGTGCAGACGACGTCATCCTCGTCGGCATGGAGTAGCCCCCGCCGGGGCTCTCGGCCCCGCCGCTGCGCCCCGATCGCCCGTTCCGGCGACCCGTGACGGTTTGTGTACCATCCCGGCCTGGTCGTGCACCGTGATGGGGTGCGGCCGAGGCATTGAGGCCTCAGGAGTCCTTTTCAGGCTCCTGGGGCTTTTTTTGTGGTCAAACGCGAAGGAGGAGGCATGGTCAAGGTAGAGGCGGTGGTCATCCGGGAACGGATCGAGACTGTCATCGACGCAGTCGAGGAGGCCACGGGCCACGTCGGCGTAACCGTGATCGAAGCCGTCGGCCATGGCCGACAGCGGGGAATCACGCACGAGTATCGGGGTCGGGTGTTCGAGTCGCGCTTCCTGCCGAAGGCGCTCCTCACCTTCCTCGTCAAGGACGAGATCGCCGACGCCGTTGCGAAGGCCGTCTCGGACGCTGCGCGCAGTGGGCATGAGTCCGGCGACGGGATCTGCTGGCTGACGCCGGTTCAGAACGTCGTGCACAACCGCACCGGGAAGCTTCTGGAGGAGGTGGACGCAGGTGTCTAGCCTCGTCGCAGACGCCACCAACCCGCAGCTCCTCGTTGCTGCGAGCACCATCTGGATCGTCGTCACGGCCGTGCTCGTGATGTTCATGCAGGCGGGCTTCGCGTTCCTCGAGGCCGGTCTGACGCGGATGAAGAACGCCGGCCACATCGCCGGCAAGAACGTCCTGATCTTCGCCGTCTGCTCGATCGTCTACTGGGCAGTCGGCTTCGGGATCGCCTTCGGTGACGGCGGGAACGCGCTCTTCGGCGGCTCCGGGTTCTTCCCGTCGGTGAACGACCTGACGAGCGTGCCGCTCCTCGCGGGCGACGCCTACAACGGTGCGTTCAGCTGGTTTGCCGAGGTACCGGGCGCAGGCGGCTACCTCTTCGAGGTCGTGTTCGCCGGCGTCTCGCTCGCGATCGTCTGGGGCTCGATGGCCGAGCGGGCCAAGCTCTGGGTCTACTTCGCGTTCGGGATCGTCTTCACGGTGATCTACTCGATCACGTCGCACTGGATCTGGAGCCCGGACGGCTGGCTCTTCAAGGGCACGCTCGCCGACAAGATCGGTCTCGGCACGCTCGGAATGCAGGACTTCGCCGGGTCGACCGTCGTCCACTACCAGGGCGCGCTCGCAGCGCTCGCCGGGGCGCTGTTGCTCGGCCCGCGGATCGGCAAGTTCGGGACTGACGGCCGCGCGAACGCGATTCCGGGCCACAACATCCCGTACGCCGTGCTCGGCACGTTCATCCTCTGGTTCGGCTGGTTCGGCTTCAACCCGGGCTCGACGCTCTCGGTCGACTTCGGCGGGTTCGGCTTCTTCGCCTACGTCGCAACGACGACGAACATCGCTGCGGCGGCAGGCGCTCTCGGCGGCATCGCCACGTCGATGATCGTGCTGAAGAAGCCCGACCTCTCGATGATGCTGAACGGCGTGATCGCCGCGCTCGTTGCGATCACGGCAGCGTCAGGGTTCGTCGCCCCCTGGGCGGCAGTCGTGATCGGTCTCGTCTCCGGGTTCATCGCCGTTGTCGGCGTGATCTGGGTCGAGGGTCGTGGTCTCGATGATCCGATCGGTGCGGTTGCAGTCCACGGCATGTCCGGTGTCTGGGGCACGCTCGCCTGCGGTCTGTTCACCGTGCCGGTGCTGGCGACGAACCTGGCGACCGGCCAGGGCGGGCTCGTCTACACCGGCAGCTTCCGGCAGCTCGGTGTGCAGGCGCTCGGTATCGCGGTCGTCGGCGCCTGGACGTTCTCGGCCTCGTTCGGGAGCCTCTGGGTGATGAAGAAGATCTGGGGCATCCGTGTCCACGAAGAGGCAGAGACCCTCGGTCTCGACGTCTCCGAGCACGGCATGTGGGGCTACCCCGAGTTCTACATTCCGGTTCCGGGCGGGTACGGGACGGAGTCGCACGGCTCGATGATGGGTGCCACCTCGCACTCCCACGCTTCGAGCGCACCGGTGGTGCCTCCGCCTACTCCGGCATAGCGTCGCTCTATGTGGGGCGGGACGGCTCTAGGGCCGTTCCGCCCCACCTGCGACTGCAGGCAGGAGGATCACGGTCGCGCTTGCGCCGACCGCGGTGTCGAGGCCCTGGAAGAGGCGAACGTCGGAGCCGTCGACGAAGACGTTCAGAAACTGCGGCAGTTCCTCACCCTCGAAGATGCGGGAGCGAAGTGACGGGTACGTCGCGATCAGATCCTCGAGCACCTCGCGGACGGTCGTGCCGGCAGCCTCGACGTTGCGGTTGCCGCCAGCCTCGGGGCGAAGGATCGGCGGGATGCGGATCGTCGGCACGCCCGGAAGGTTACCCTGACGCCGCGATCGCCCCGGCGCCATCCGGCCGGAGGTCTTCGAGGCGGTCGATTCGGGCAAGCGCAGGCCAGAGCTTCATGCTTGCCCCCGCAAGCCCGATCGTGACGGCGCCTCCTGCGACGACCGAGGCGACGGTGCCGAAGAGCGCTGCCGCTGCGCCTGACTCGAACGCACCGAGCTCATTTGAGGCGCTGATGAACACCATCTCGACTGCAAGGACCCGACCTCGAAGCTCGTCAGGGGTTGCGAGTGCGACGGTCGCTCCGCGGATGTTCATCGAGTACATGTCGACAAAGCCGCTGATCGCAAGGGCGAGGAGGGAGAGCCAGAGCCAGTTCGAGAGCCCGAAGACGACCTGGGTCGCGCCGAAGATCGCAACCACGATGAGGAGAGTCCGCCCGGCATGGCTCCTCAGCGGTCGATGGGCCAGGAGCACGCCGGCCGCCACCGCGCCGACCGCTGGCGCGCTGCGGAGCAGGCCGAGACCTGCAGGCCCGGTATGGAGAATCGTGCGTGCGAAGACCGGCGCGAGGGCGATGGCCCCGCCGAACAGGACCGCAAACAGGTCGAGCGTGATCGCGCCGAGAAGCACGGGCGTTGCCCGGATGAAGCGGATCCCCGCAAAGACGCTGTTGAGGCTCAGCGGCTCCGACAGCGGCGTCGACCTGGGCTCGTCGACCGCGAGAATCGCGACGACGCCGAGAGCGAGCATTCCGACTCCGATTCCATAGACGAGCTGCGGCGAGACGATGAAGAGGAATCCACCAAGCGCGGGTCCCGTGATGACGGCGATCTGGAAGGCGATCGCTCGGAGCGCCATCGCGCTCTGGATGATCTCGTAGGGGACGACCATGGCCGGCAGGGCACGACCAGGCGGGATCCCGATCGCTGCAGTTGTTCCGGTTGCGGCGGCAAGAGCAAGGAACGGCCAGAGCTGCCGCGCTCCCGAGAGCGACACGACGAGAAGCAGCGCGACGACACCCGTCTCGAGGAACGTCGCGATCGCGAAGATGCGCCGACGAGAGAACCGGTCGGAGAGATGCCCGGCCGGAAGAGCGAGGAGTGGGAGCGGAATGAACGTGCAGAGACCGACGAGTCCGAGATCGAGCGCCGAGCGGTGGATCGCGTAGACCTGCCAGCCGACCGCAACCGCTGTCATCTGCGTACCGAAGTTGCTCACGAGCAGCGCGACCCAGAGCAGTGCGTAGTCGCGGCTCCGGAGCGCAGGCGGAAGTCGCCTGCGGAATCGAGCCCCCATCATCCACCCAGTATGGAGAAAGGGCGCCGGCTGCCCGGCTCCCGCTCTCAGTCGTCTTCGGCGAGGATGCGGTAGAGCGCACGACGGGCATCGTTCAGAACCTTCGCGGACCCGTTCGGGCATGCCTTCGCCTGTCAGCTCCCACGGGCGGCCGAACCGCTCGCGGTGCTCATCGAGATGGGCTCGTCCGGCGTCGGTGAGCTGAGCGGTCGACGATTTCCGCGTACGGCGCTTCGCTACGGGCGCCGTGCGCGCCTGCTCTCTCTCACGCGACGTATCCTGTCGCGATGAAGGTCGTCCTCCCCGACGGGAAAGAGCTAGAGCTCGCAGACGGTGCAACCGGCCTCGACGCGGCGCTCGCGATCGGGCCGAAGCTCGCCGAGCAGGCCGTTCTCGTCCGTGTAGACGGCGAGATCCAGGACGTCCGGGCGCCTCTGCGCGACGGGCAGGCGATCCGGTTTCTGACGACGCGCGACAAGACCGACCCCGACGCCCTCGCCGTGCTGCGCCACTCGAGCGCGCACCTTCTGGCCGAGGCCGTCCGGCGCCTGCACCCCGGCGTGAAGATCGCAATCGGCCCGCCGATCGACAACGGCTTCTACTACGACTTCGAGTTCCCCGAGCCGATCAGCGACTCGGCGCTCGAGCAGATCGAGGCCGAGGTGCTGCGCGAGATCGCCGAGGGTCGCACGTGGTCGCGTGAGGAGATCAGCCGCGACGAGGCGAAGGTGCGCTTTGGTGCCGAGGGCGAGACCTACAAGGTCGAGCTCGTCGACACGGCCGAGGGCGACATCTCGCTCTACACCCAGTCCCACGACGGTGTCGAGGAGTTCACAGACCTCTGCCGTGGGCCGCACCTGCAAGACGCGAGCCCGATCAAGGCCTTCAAGCTGACCTCGCTGGCCGGCGCGTACTGGCGCGGAGACGAGCGCAACGCGCAGCTCACCCGCATCTACGGCACCGCCTTCTACGCCCAGGCAGACCTCGACGCCCACCTCGAACGCCTCGAGGAGGCACGCAAGCGCGACCATCGCCGCCTCGGCGTGCAGCTCGACCTCTTCCACTTCTCCGACCTCTCACCCGGCTCGCCGTTCTGGCACCCCAAGGGGATGGTGATCTGGAACGTGCTCGAGGATCTGCGCCGTCGCGAGAACGCGGCCCGCGGCTACGTCGAGGTGCGGACGCCCCAGATCTACGACAAGGAGCTCTGGGTCACCTCCGGCCATTGGGAGAAGTACCGCGAGAACATGTTCACGTTCGCCTCGGAGGAGCGCGAGTTCGGGCTGAAGCCGATGAACTGCCCTGGCCACTGCGCGCTCTACGCGCACGGCACCGTGAGCTACCGCGAGCTGCCGCTCCGCATGGCAGAGGCCGGAGTGCTGCACCGCGACGAGCTCGCCGGGGCGCTCCACGGCCTCCTGCGTGTCCGGATGTTCTCGCAGGACGACGCCCACATCTTCTGCACCACCGAGCAGGTCGAGGACGAGGTGCTCGGCTGCCTCGACTTCGGCTACTCGATCTACGAGCGGCTCGGGCTCGAGATCCGCGTCGAGCTCTCGACCCGCCCCGAGAACAAGCTCGGCACCGACGAGGAGTGGGACGCCGCCGAGGGCGCGCTCGCCGCTGCCCTCGACCGCCGGGGCATCGCCTACACGGTGAACGCCGGGGACGGTGCGTTCTACGGCCCCAAGATCGACCTGCACATGCTCGACTCGCTCGGGCGCGCCTGGCAGATCGGCACCGTGCAGCTCGACTTCCAGCTGCCGCAGCGCTTCGGGCTCACCTACCAGGGGGCCGACAACGTCGAGCACACCCCGGTGATGATCCACCGCGCGCTGATCGGCTCGTTCGAGCGGTTCATCGGCATCCTGATCGAGCACTTCGGCGGTGCCTTCCCGTACTGGCTTGCGCCCGTGCAGGTGCGGGTGCTCCCGGTGAGCCCGCAGCACCGCGAAGCAGCCCAGGCGCTCGTGGCGAACCTGCGCGGCGCTCGCGTCGAGATCGACGAGTCGGCGGAGACCGTCGGCAAGCGAATTCGCAACGCAGAGCTCGACAAGATCCCGTTCACGGTCGTCTACGGCGACGCCGAAAGCGACGAGTCGCTGGCGATCCGAGAGCACGGCGGCGGACAGTCGACAAGGTCGCTCGCCGAATTCCGTGCATTGCTTGCTAGTCTGTCCGTTGACAAGTAGGGGCGGAACCGTTCCTCACCTCCTGGCTCGCGCTTCGGAGGTTCAACCAAGTTGGGTTGAGACCGGTCCCGGTCGCTGCTTGTCAGCGGTTTTTCCATTTCCGAAGGAGGGACATCTCAGCTTGGTGACGCAGATTTGAGACCACGTCGGTTCTCGTTCGAGCCGCCGCGCCGCCCGGAGCCGCAGGCTCGGATCAATGATGGGATCCGTGTTCCCCGTGTGCGCCTGATCGGCGAGGAGGGGCAGCAGCTCGGGATCAAGACCAGCGACGAAGCGCGTGCGTACGCCTTCGAGAAGGGTCTCGATCTCGTTGAGGTCGCCGCCCAGGCCGATCCGCCCGTCGCCAAGGTGATGGACTACGGCAAGTTTCGCTACGAGCTCGAGCAGAAGGCGAAGCAGGCGCGGAAGAACCAGACTCAGATCCACGTCAAGGAGATCAAGCTCAGACCCAAGATTGGTATTCACGACTACGAGACCAAGCGAGGCCATGTCACCCGTTTCCTGAACCAGCGGGCGAAGGTCAAGGTCACGATCATGTTCCGAGGCCGCGAACGCGAGCATCCGGATCGCGGTCGCGACCTCCTGATGAGGCTCGCCGAGGACATCAAGGAGCTCGGAACGATCGAGCTCCAGCCGCTCCTCGAAGGTCGCAACATGACAATGGTTCTGGCGCCGACGAAGAACGCAGGGGTGAAGAAAGATGCCGAAGATGAAGAGGAACTCGGGAGCGAAGAAGAAGTTCAAGGTGACGGGGACGGGCCGTCTGCTGCGCCGGAAGGCGGGGCAGAGCCACAACCTGGAGACGAAGTCGCCTAAGGACAAGCGGTCGTTCAGCAAGGACCTGAAGGTTGCCGAGAGCAACGTCAAGGCTGTCAAGCGGCTCCTGGGAATGAGGTAGCGATATGCCCCGCGTAAAACGATCCGTTCACGCGCGCAAGAAGCGCCGCAAGGTTCTTGAGCAGGCCAAGGGGTACTGGGGCCTCAAGAGCACGAACTACAAGTACGCGAAGGAGCAGGTCGAGCACTCGCTCGTCTACGCCTACCGCGACCGCAAGAACAAGAAGCGCATGTTCCGGCGTCTCTGGATCACCCGCATCAATGCTGGTGCGCGTGCCCACGGGCTCTCGTACAACCAGTTCATCTCGGGGTTGAAGGCTGCCGAGGTCGAGCTCGACCGGAAGGTGCTCTCCGATCTCGCGGTGCACGATCCGGCCGCTTTCGCCAAGCTCGCTGAGCAGGCGAAGGCCGCCCTCGCAGGCTGATCGAGTCCGAACGCCAGGCGGAGATCTTTCTTCGCCAGGCGGACTCGTGTGACGGGCGATCGCCGCTCTACGCTGCGCTCTGCCGGCAACTCGCCGGCAATGCGCGCGTGGCGGCGATCGCCCCAGATCTCCGTTGGGACTTCCCGCTGCGGCTCCTCGGGGCGCTGCACTGGCTCGTCCTCGGTGGTGAGGCGTCCTGGGACGGCATCGATGGCGCACTCGAACGACACGCTGAGACGCTCGCCCGTTTCACGGCGGAGCAGAAGGTGCAGACCAACGAGGTCGGACGGGCCTGGGCTCTCCTGCCGGGGCTCCTGAGTCTCGGAGAGCGTCGGATCGACCTCGTCGAGCCAGGCGCGAGCGCTGGCCTCCTGCTGTGCCTCGACCGCTACCGCTACCGCTACGCGGCGGGCTCCTGGGGCGACGGCGATCTCGAGCTCCAGGGGCAGGAGCGAGGGCGCCTGCCGGAGCCGCTGCTCAACCAGCCGCTTGAGATCGTGCGGCGACGAGGCATCGACCTCTCGCCCGTCGACGTCTCGGGCGATGACGGTGCCCGGCTCCTGCGCGCGTTCGTGTGGCCGGGGCAGGAGACACGGTTCGAACGGCTTGACGCCGCGATCGACGTCGCCCGCGCCACGCGGCCGGAGCTCATCCGCGGCGACTACCTCGACCGGCTGTCTGAAGTTCTCGCCGACCGCGGCGACGGGCTGACCGTCGTCCTGACGAGCCTCACCACCGCCTACCTCGACGAGGAGCGCTACCAGACCTTTCTACGGGTGCTCGCTGCGGCAGGCGCCCGGGCGCCGCTTGCGTGGCTCTCGCTCGACAGTCCCCGCCACGGACCCCAGTTCGACGGCGCGGCGCTCGACCTGACCGTGTGGCCTGGTGGGGAGACGCGTAGGCTCGCGCACGTCGACTACCACGCTGCCTGGCTCGACTGGCTGTGATCACCTCACCCGACAACGAGAAGCTCAAGCTCGTCCGCAAGCTCCACGACCGGCGCTGGCGCGAGAAGCTCGGCCTCTTCTTCGTCGAGGGAGAGGATCTCATCGACGCGGCGACCGTCAAGCCCGTCGAGCTGCTCGTCGCGGGAGAGAACGTCGATCCTGGCCTGCTCGCCGACGTCTCGACAGCCGGACACGCACCGCGCGTGATCGCGATCTATCGCCGCGGCGACCTGCCTGATCCCGCGCCACGGGCTGTCACGCTTGCACTCTGGCGCGTCGCAGACCCTGGGAACGTCGGAACCCTGATCCGCGCAGCCGATGCCTTCCGCGGAGCCGTCGCTCTCTCGGCGGGCTGCGCCGACCCGACGAGCCCGAAGGCGCTGCGTGCCTCAACCGGCTCGATCTGGCGGGTGCCGCTCGTTCCGTTTCCGTGCGACGGCGCGTCGCGTCGTGTCGCTCTCGTCGCCCACGGCGGTGAGCCGATCGATGGCCTCGACCTCCGCGGCGAGCTCACGTTCCTCCTCGGCGCCGAGCGCGACGGGCTGCCCGACGAGATCGGCCGCGAGCTCGAGGCGCGAATCCCGATCGACGGCGCCGAGTCGCTCAACGTCGCCGCCGCCGGGGCGATCGCGCTCTACGAGTGGCGGCGCCAGAACGTCTGAGCCACCACCCTGCGATGAGTCCTCGCGTCGGGTACCGCTCCCCCGCCTGGTCGGCGAGGGTCTGCGTCAGGCCAGCTTGTGGCAGACCCAGATGGCGTCCTCGTGGTCATCCCACGGGGTGCCGTCGAACCAGCCGTAGAGGCCCTCAACGGCGAAGCCCTCCTCGGCAAGGAGCTCTCGCCACTCGGCGATCGCGAGCCACGCGAGCGACAGCTCGGCCTCGACGCCGTTGCCACGCACGCGGAGGATCAGCATTCGCCGCTCGTCGTCCCAGTCGGCCCGCTCGAAGATGCCCGGCTCCCGTTCGAGCCAGCGGCCGTGTGTCTCCGCGACGTCGTCCTCGCCCGGACAGAAGACGTCGAACACGAAGAGCCCGCCAGGCTCGAGGAGTCGATGCACGGCCCGGAGCGCGAGGCGTCGGTCCGCGTCGGTCTGCATGTGGAGGAGCGTCCGGAACGGGATCGTGACGAGCGGGAACGTCCCCTCGACCGGCGGATCGCGGAGGTCGCCGTAGCGCAGGTCGACCTCGACTCCCGCGAGCGCCGCCTGCTCGCCCGCGACAGCGAGCATGCCCTCCGAGGAGTCGACGCCGATCACTGCGACCCCGGCGAGTGCGGTCGGCACCGCGAGACGGCCGGTTCCCACTCCGAGCTCGACCATGCGGGGGCCTGCACGGCGTGCGTGGTCGACGTAGAACTCGACGTCCTCGACGACGCTCACCGACCAGGGGTCGTAGAGCCGGGCGATGCGATCGTAGGACGACACACCGCTATGCTGCCCGTTGTGAAGGCACTGGCACGGTCGTTCCTGTTTAGCGCGCCCCGGTTCGAGGCCGGGGCAGCGGCGACCGCCGTCTGACCTTCCGTTCTCGACCGGGGCCTACGCCGACCGCCGCCCCCGTGACCATGGAGAACCAATGAACTGGCAAGAGCACGAACAGCAAGCGATGCAGGCGATCAACTCCGCCACGACGGCGACGGAGATCGAGGATGTGCGCGTTCGATTCCTGGGGCGCAAGAGCGAGGTCGCCTTGGCGCTGCGCGAGGTGCGAGAGCGCGAGACCGGCGCGCTGCTGAACGGCGTGCGCGGTCGCGTTGAGGGCGCGCTCGCCGGACGTGAGTCGGCGCTCGCCGCCGAGGAGCTCGACCGGCGGCTGCGCGACGAGGTGGTCGACGTCACGCTGCCGGGCGACGAGCTGCCGCTCGGGCATCTGCATCCGATCACCCAGGTGCGGCGGATGGTCGAGGACGCGTTCCTCGGTCTCGGCTACGAGGTGCGCGACGACCGTGAGGTCGAGACCGTCGAGTACAACTTCGACAAGCTCGCCTTCCTGCCGACCCACTCGGCTCGCTCGCCCCGCGACACCTTCTTCTTCGACGACACGCACGTGTTGCGGACCGAGACGAGCCCCTCGCAGATCCACATCCTCGAGGAGAAGCCGCCGCCGATCTACATGGTCTCGATCGGGCGCGTCTATCGCCGCGATGCGATCACGGCGACGCGGTATCCGATCTTCCACCAGTTCGAAGGGCTGGCCGTCGACAAGGGGCTGACCCTCGCCGACCTCCAGGGGACGCTGCTTCACGTCATGCGCGCGCTCTACGGCCCCGACCGGCGTGTCCGCTTCCGCACCCACTACTTCCCGTTCACCGAGCCGTCGATCGAGCCGGACGTCTCCTGCGGGATCTGCGATGGCTCCGGCTGCCGCACCTGCAAGTTCTCCGGCTGGGTCGAGATGGGCGGCGCCGGCATGGTCGACCCGCGCGTCTTCGAGAACGTCGGCCTTGACCCCGAGGAGTGGGGCGGCTTCGCGTTCGGCTGCGGCCTTGAACGCACAGCCCAGCTCCGCCACGACATCCCCGACATTCGCGCGCTCTGGGAAGGCGACCTGCGCGTGCTGAGGCAGTTCTGATGCGCGTCCCGGTCAGCTGGCTGCGCGACTATGTCGCGATCGACATGCCGCTCGCGGAGCTCGCGACGCGGCTCTCCGTCGCCTCTGCCGAGGTGGAGGGGATCGAACGTCGTGGCGTCAGCGACGAGGGCGGCAACCTCGAGCACTTCAAGATCGGCCGCGTCGTCGAGGCCGAGAAGCATCCGAACGCCGACCGGCTCCAGATCACGAAGGTCGATGTCGGGGAGGCCGAGCCGCGCTCGATCGTCTGCGGCGCCTGGAACTTCGGCGTCGGCGCCACGGTCGGCGTCGCGCTGCCGGGGGCGACGCTCCCGATCGGGATCACGCTCGACCGCCGCGAGGTTCGCGGACTCCTCTCCGACGGCATGATCCTCGCCGAGGACGAGATCGGCCTCGGCGGTGAGCACTCGGGGATCATGCTGCTGCCGGAGACCGCGCCCGGGACGCCGCTCGGCGACGTCCTGCCGCTCGTCGACAACGTCCTCCTCGTCGAGTCGACCGGCAACCGCCCCGACCTCCAGTCGATCTACGGCCTCGCACGCGAGATCGCAACGATCTACGACCTACCCCTGGCGGACATGCCCCAGGGCCAGTCCCTGGGGGCGACGCCCGAGGCGCAGGTCGCGATCCGCATCGACGACTTCGTCAGCTGCCCGCGCTACATCGGTCGCCTGCTCGACGACGTCACGGTCGCCCAGTCGCCCATGTGGCTGCGGGCGCGCCTCTTCGCTGCCGGGATGCGCTCGATCTCGAACGTCGTCGACATCACGAACTACGTGATGCTCACGCTCGGGAGCCCGCTGCACGCGTTCGACTTCACGACCCTCGAAGGTGGCCAGATCGTCGTCCGCCGCGCAGCGCCGGGCGAGACGCTTCGCACCCTCGACGGCGTCGACCGCGAGCTCGTCGCCGACGACCTGGTGATCGCCGACGCGCAGCGCGCGACCGCGATCGCAGGGATCATGGGCGGTGAGGACACCGAGATCGGCGAGTCGACGAGCACGGTCCTGCTCGAGGCTGCGAACTTCGACTCGTACGGGATCTTCCGCACGTCCGAGCGTCACCGCCTGCGCAGCGAGAGCTCCGGCCGCTGGGAGAAGGGCGTCGACCCACACGGCGCCGAGCTCGCCGTGAACCTCGCGACCAGCATGCTCCTCGACCTCTGCGGCGCCCGCTGGACGGCGCACACCGACGTGCACGACGGCCTCCCCGAGCGGCCCGTTGTCACCTTCCGTCCTGAGCGCGCCGATGCCGTGATCGGTGTCGCGACGTCGCCCGAGCGCCAGTACGCGTTGCTCGACAAGCTCGGCTTCGACCACGCCGGTGAGACCGTCACCGTCCCGACCTGGCGCGCACGCGACGTCACCCGGGAGATCGACGTCGTCGAGGAGATCGCGCGCTTCCGCCTCGAGGACGTCCCGTTCACCCTCCCCGCACGCCGCGAGATGTTTGGCACCCTCACCCGCGAGCAGCAGCTGCGCCGCCGCCTCGAGGACGCCCTCGTGGGCCTCGGCTTCGCCGAGACCTACACCCCGAGCCTGCGGCCCGACGACGAGACCACCTGGAAGCTCCCCGAGCCGATCTCGGTTGAGCTGACGGCGCTCCGGACAGCGCTCGTGCCCAGCCTGATCGAGGCCGTCGCCCGCAACGTCGACGCCGGTGCGCGTGCGATCGCGCTCTTCGAGGTTGCACGTGTCTACCTTCCCGGCGACGGACCGCTCCCGACCGAGCGCGTGCGGGTCGCCGGCATCACAGCCGGTGGATTTCTCCACGTCAAGGGTGTCGTCGAGGCGCTCTACGCCGCCCTCAAGGCCGATCCGGCCTTCGAGCGTTCGAGCCATCCGCTCTTCCACCCCGGCAAGACGGCAGCGACCGCCGCAGGTACCGTCGGTGAGCTCCACCCTCGCCAGCTCGACGGGGAGTGGGGCGCGTTCGAGCTCGACCTCGACGAGCTCTTCGTCGCCTCACACGAGCCCGTGACGTACACCGACGTGATCACCTTCCCCGCTGTCCGGCAGGACATCGCCGTCTCGGTTGCCGAGGATGTCGCCGCGGGCGATCTCGTGGCGGCCGCCCGAGAGGCGGCCGGGGACGAGCTCCGCGAGATCCGCGTCTTCGACGTCTACCGCGGCGACCAGGTCGGCGAGGGCCGCAAGTCGGTCGCGTTCTCGGTCGCCTACCAGTCGTCCGAGCGGACGCTCGCCGAGGAAGACGCTACGCGGCTTCGCGCTGCGATCGTCGATGCGCTCGCCGCCCGCTTCGGCGCCGAGCTGCGGTAGCTAGACCATCTCGCCGTCGATGTGCCAGACGGGACCCTGTGTCCCGACCGGCCGCGAATCCGAGAGCACCCGGAGGATCCGGACATCTCCGCGAATCCCTGCGGCGTCACACCGCTCGAGGCAGCGAACGACCATCCCTGGCGACGCGCCGTAGCCGAAGCGGCTGGCACTGCGGAAGCGCATGACCGACCCGCCGCTGCCGTTGCGGCGCGGGTTGAGGGGGCCAAGGTGGATGGCGGCCAGGTCGAACCAGTCCGAGGAGTGCAGCTCGATCTCGCCGAGCAGGTCGCTCCAGTCGCCAGGAAGCGTCGCAATCGCTGTCGCCCATGACGCGGCGAGGTTGGCTCCCTCGTCGCCGTCGAGGGCGAGCGGAGCTGCGTCCATTGAGGTGAGTGAGAGGGTGCCGTGGATCCGCTCGGCATCGAGAAGCCCGAGCAGACGGCGGGCAGATCCGGCACTCGGGCCGCTACCGCCGCGGGCGATCCGGAATGCGACAGCGCCGATCTCGCCCTTGAACGGCTGCAGCGGGCTCAGCACCCCGGTGGCCCGTGACGTCTGCCGGGCCTCCTCGAGAGCGAGCTCGATCCGCGCTTCCGTCCACCGCGCAGGGAGGGCGGAGACCAGTTCATCCCATTGACCGACCAGGTTCATGTGTCGAAAACGTACACTGCCCCTCCGTGGCGAAGGTAGAGAAGAAGCGGGTGGTGTCCGCGGAGCGTGTGCGCGACTTCCTCCGCGAGATGCTGCTGATCCGGCGTTTCGAGGAGAAGGTCGAGGAGCTCTTCCGCGGCAGCGAGCTGCCGGGCTTCCTCCATGTCGCAATCGGGCAGGAGGCTGCCGAGGTCGGTGTCTGCGCGGCGATGGAGGACGGGGACGTCTTCGGCTCCACACATCGCGCGCACGGCCACGCCCTCGCGCGCGGCACGCATCCGAACGCATTGATGGCTGAGCTCTACGGCAAGATCGAGGGCTGCTCGCACGGGTACGGCGGCTCGATGCACCTGTACGACGTCGAGAACGGCAACCTCGGCGCGAACGCCGTCGTCGGTGGCGGTATCGCCGGCCTCGTCGGCGCGGGCCTTGCCTTCGCGATGCGCGACGAGCCGCGTGTCGCTGTCGCGTTCTTCGGCGACGGAGCTACGAACACCGGCGCGTTCCACGAGTCGATGAACCTTGCCCAGCTCTGGAAGACGAAGACCCTGTTTGTCTGCGAGAACAACGGGTGGGCGGAGTCCACCCCGGGCTGGCAGCACTCGCCCGTGTGGGAGGACATGTCCAAGCGTGCGCTCGCGTACGACATGCACTCGATCAAGGTTGACGGCCAGGACGTCGAGGAGACGTACGAGAAAGCCCGCGAGGCGCTCGCGTACGTCCGCTCCGGTCAGGGCCCCGTCTTCCTCGATGTTGAGACCAAGCGGATGCACGGTCACTTCATCGGCGACCCGCAGGTGTACCGCTCCGACGAGGATCGAGCTGCCGCCGCAGCCGACGACCCGATCGTCTTGACCCGCGAGCGCATCGGCATCGACGACGCCGAGTGGGAGCTGCTCGAGGCCGAGGTCAGGACGATGATCGACGCCTCCGTCGAGTACGGCCGGAACGGCACGACGCCGCAGCCGGAAGACGCGCTCAAGAATGTGTACGTCTGATGCCTGAGCTGATGTACCGCCAGGTCGTCCGCAACACGCTCGCGCAGGCGATGCGGGCGGACGAGAACGTCTTTGTCATGGGCGAGGACATCGCCGAGATGGGCGGCTCGTTCAAGGCCACCGACGGGCTGATCCACGAGTTCGGCCCCGAGCGCGTTCGCAACACGCCGATCTCCGAGATGGCGATCGTCGGTGCCGGAATCGGTGCCGCGATGCAGGGCATGCGCCCTGTCGTCGAGATCATGTACCAGGACTTCCTCACCCTCTCGCTCGAGCAGATCGTCCTGCAGGCCGCCAAGCACCGGTACATGTCGGGCGGGCAGCTGAAGGTGCCGCTGACGATCCGCACCCAGGGTGGCGCCGGCTGGTCGCCGGGTGCACAGCACGCGCAGCAGCTCGAGGCGTGGCTCGTCCACATCCCCGGGCTCAAGGTGGTCTACGCCGCCACGACCGAGGACGTCGGAGGCCTGCTGCTCTCCTCGATCTACGACGACAACCCGGTGATCTTCTTCGAGCACAACGTGCTCTACGGCCAGAAGGCCGATGTCCCCGAGGTCGTCGAGCCGATCCCGCTCGGCAAGGCGCGCGTCGTGCGTGCTGGCACCGACGTGACCGTGATCGCCACCGGCACGCTCGTGCGCAAGTCGCTCCTGGCGGCCGAGCAGCTCGAGGCCGAGGGAGTCTCCGTCGAGGTGATCGACCCGCGGACGCTCCAGCCGCTCGACGAGGACGCGCTCGTCGAGTCGATCAAGAAGACGAACCGTGCCGTCGTGACACACGAGGCGGTCACACGCATGGGCTTCGGCGCCGAGGTGGCCGCCGTGCTCCAGGAGAAGGCATTCGACTGGCTCGACGCACCGATCGAGCGTGTCGGCGCGAAGTTCGCGCCGCTCGCGTTCGCTCCGGTGATGGAGCAGGCGATCATCCCGCAGGTGGCCGATGTCGTCGCGGGGATCAACCGGACGCTCGGGAGGGGCTGAGCATGGCGACCGACGTCAAGCTTCCACGTCTCGGCCAGGGGATGGAGTCGGGCACGATCGTGCGCTGGCTGAAGGCCGTGGGTGACCCGGTCGAGAAGGGCGATCCGCTCTTCGAGATCGACACTGACAAGGCGACCCAGGAGGTCGAGGCCGAGGCGAGCGGCGTGCTTCTCGCAATCACCGTCGACTCCGGCGAGGTTCCCGTCGGCTCCGTCGTCGCCGTGATCGGCGCCGCGGGGGAGAAGGTCGAGACGGCGAAGCCCGCCGACGTAGCTCCTGTCATCGCAGCCGTCCCGGCGCTCGCCGAACCTGCCCGTCCGGTTGCCGTGGCGGTCGCCGAGGCGCGCAGCGCGATCGCAGCGGTCGCCGCTCCGACGAACGGCGGTCGGATCAAGGCCTCGCCGCTTGCCCGCCGGATGGCGCGCGAGCGCGGCATCGAGCTCTCCGCTCTCGCAGGGACTGGCCCTGACGGTCGCATCGTCGCCGACGACGTCGAGCGTGCCGGCACCGCTCCGGCTGCTCCCGCACCAGCCGTACCAGCACCCGCAACGCCGTTCGTCCCGGGTGAGGTCGATGCGATCCCGCTCACGAGCATCCGCCGGACGATCGCACGCCGACTCACCGAGGCATGGCAGATCCCCGCTTTCCAGCTCACCGTCTCGATCGACATGACGAGCGCGAACGGCCTCGTCGAGCGGTCACGCGCGCTCAATCCTGAGGTGCGCGTCACCGTCACGGACCTGCTCACCAAGGTGTGCGCGCACGCGTTGATGCGGCACCGCGGGGTCAACTCCCAGTTCACCGACGAGGCGGTGCTGCGCTTCCCGAACGCGAACATCGGCATCGCCGTCGCCGCGCCACAGGGTCTCGTCGTGCCGGTGATCCGCTCGGTCGAGCGGCTCACCCTCGCGGAGGTCACGCAGGCGCGGACGGCAATCGTGGCGCGGTCACGCGAAGGCAAGCTTGCGCAGGCCGACCTCGAGGGCGGGACGTTCACGATCTCGAACCTCGGGATGTTCGGTGTCGAGCAGTTCACGGCTGTTCTGAACCCGCCGCAGGCTGCGATTCTCGCGGTCGGTGCGACGGTTGACCGGCCCGTCGCGGTTGAAGGCGAGATTGTCGTGCGTCCGATGATGACCGTCGCGCTGACGATCGACCATCGCGCCGTCGACGGGGCCGAGGCCGCCGACTTCCTGCGCACCGTGAAGACATTCCTCGAGGATCCCGCCCTCGCGCTGTAGTTGATCCGTCGGGGAGACACCCTTGACATTCCGTTCCTGCGCTCGCTGTTGGCGCATGCGTACGGCTGGCATGTCAACCGCGCAGACTCCGACGTCTCGATCTCCCGCTACGTCGATGCCTGGGGCCGCCCCGGAGATGCGGCGCTCGTCGCGATGGATGAGGGGCATTCGGTGGGAGCCTCGTGGTACCGCCTCCTCTCCGAGGACGCACCGGGGTTCGGCTTCGTCGACGACCGGACGCCGGAGCTCACCGTCGTGGTCGTCCCGACCCGCCAGGGTGAGGGGATCGGTGAGCAGTTGCTGGACGAGCTGATCGTCCGGGCAGAGCTCGAGGGGTATCCCGCGATCTCGGTCTCCGTCGCACGAGATGATCAGACCGAGGTGGCGATCTACGAGAGTCGGGGCTTTCTGCCGGTGGCGGAGACGGGCAACGCCGTCACGCTCGTTCGGCGGCTCTCCTAGCGCGTCGAGGGCAGCGGGGTCAGTCTCTGCTCGAGCTGCGGCCGGAGGTTCTCGAACGTCGGCGGGAGCGACAGCCGCTGGCCGAGCGTTTCAAGTGGCTCGTCGGCGGTGAAGCCCGGGCCGAGGGTGGCGATCTCGAAGAGCACCCCGCTCGGCTCACGGAAGTAGATCGACCGGAAGTAGAAGCGATCGATCACCGGAGATGGCTGGCCGCCGATCGAGATGACCTTCTCGCGCCAGGCAAGGTGCTCATCGGTCGGGCAGCCCCAAGCGACGTGGTGCACGCCGCCCGCTCCCGAGAGTCCACGCTCAGGCGGCGGGGCGTCGTAGACGTAGAAGCCACCGCGCTTCTCCCCACGGGCCTCCCAGCCGGGCTTGAAGCCCAGCATGTAGAGGAACGCTGCGCTACGGCTGTGATCGGAGGCATAGGCCCGTACGCCGGCGATGCCACGGAGCGCGTGCTCCTCGGGGATCTCCGGATGGCGGGCAGCCAGGGGCTCGTCGCCCGAGGTGTCGACGATCAGCTCGATCGCAAGGCCTTCGGGGTCGTGGAAGAGCGTTGAGCCGAACGTGCGCTCCCCGCCTGTGCGCCTTGCCCAGAAGTCGAGCGAAGCGTCGGAGGCGACCCGGAACACGACCCGGTGCACCATCCCGTCTCCAGGTCGCGCCGGCGGCGCCCCCGGGTACTCGAAGAACGTGATGTCAGCGCCGGCCGAGCCGCGCTCGTCGGCGTAGAAGAGGTGGTAGACCGTCGGGTCGTCCTGGTTGACGGTCTTCTTCACGAGTCGCAGCCCGAGCACGTCCGCGTAGAACTCGACGTTCTGCGGTGCGTTCCCGGTGATCGCGGTGACGTGGTGGATCCCCTCGAGTCCCATCGCCGGGAACGGTACGCCAGATGCCGGGTCTCTCGCAGATCTCCGGTCGGCGACGGATCCGTCCGGCGCGGGGAGGAGCGCGCGGCTAGCATCGCCGCCTGGTGGACGAGAGGGGATCGAGATGAACTGCGACGTCGTCGTACTCGGCGGTGGGCCCGGTGGATACACGGCCGCGATCCGTGCTGCACAGCTCGGCGCGAAGGTGATCTGCGTGGAGAAGGAGCCCGATCTCGGCGGCACGTGCCTCCGCGTCGGGTGCATCCCGACCAAGGCATGGGTGCAGACGGCGCACTTCCTCCATCAGGCCCGCGACTCGTTTCCGAAGCTCGGTGTGACCGTGGGTGAGCCCGCGCTCGACTTCGAGGCGGCGAACGCCTGGAAGACGTCGATCGTGAAGCAGATGACCGGCGGGGTCGCCTCGCTCTTCAAGGCCAACGGCGTGGAGTGGGTCAAGGGCGCCGGCACCTTCAAGGACGCCAACACGCTTGTCGTCGACAGCGGTGAGGAGATCTCGTTCGGTACCGCGATCGTCGCGACCGGCTCCTTCCCGATGCGGCCTCCGATCCCAGGGCTCGACTCGCCACGCTGCGTCGACTCGAGCGGGCTGCTTGCTCAGACCGAGGTTCCGCGCCGGCTCGTCGTGCTCGGCGGCGGGATCATCGGCTGCGAGTTCGCCTCGATCTTCAACACGTTTGGTAGCGAGGTCACGATCGTCGAGATGCTCGACCGGCTGATCCCCCAGGAGGACGCCGACGCAGCCAAGGAGCTCGCCAAGCAGTTCCGCAAGAAGGGCCTCACCCTCCACCTCGGTAAGCAGTGCACGAAGGTTGAGGACACCGTCAAGGGGCTCGTCGTCCACTTCGGTGAAGGGGAGACCGTCGAGGCCGATCTGATGCTCGTCGCCGTCGGCCGCGCGCCGCTCGTCGAGGGGATCGGGCTCGAGAAGGCAGGGGTTACCTTCGATCGCCGGACAGGGATCGCCACCGATGAGCGCCGCCGCACGAGCGTGCCGCACATCTACGCCGTCGGCGACTGCGCCGGGCACTGGCAGCTCGCCCACACCGCATTCCGCGAGGGTGAGGTCGCCGCCGAGAACGCCCGGGGCCACGACACTGTCATCGACGGCAGGGTCGTTCCTCGCCCGATCTACACCGATCCCGAGATTGCGGGCGTGGGGCTGACCGAGACACAGGCGCGCGAGCAGTACGGCGACCAGGTCGCGGTCGGGACGTTCCCGTGGGTTGCAAATGCCCGCGCGGTGATGCAGAACGAGACCACCGGCTGGGTCAAGTCGATCCACGAGACGCACTACGGTGAGCTGCTCGGGCTCGTCATCGTCGGTCCGCGCGCGACCGACATGATCGAGGTGGGCGTCGTCGCGCTCGATGCCGAGTCGACAGTCGAGACGGTCGCCGACGGGATGGCACCGCATCCGACGCTTGCGGAGGGGATCAAGGAGGCCGGGCTCGTCGCGCTCGGACGGGCGATCCACCTGCCAAACCGCAAGCCGCGCAGCGCCTAGGAGGAGCGTCTAGGCGCGACGGACTCGCGCCGGCAGCGCGAGCGCGAACGCGGCCGCGGCGAGCAGCCCCACGACGACCGCAGCGGAGCCTCGGCCGAAGCCGACCCAGTGCAGCGCGTTCGAGGTGAGGTTCTCTTCGAGCCAGGACGGGCTCGGGCCGTTGACGTAACGCTTGAGCTCACCCCAGATTGCACCGGGGCCGGGAGGGGCGGCGACCGACCAGGTGAGCGTGAGGGCCGTCATCGCGACGATCGAGAGCGCACCGAAAACGGCCGCGACGGGCCGCAGGCGGCTTGCGAGCACCGGAGCCAGGCCGAGAGCGAGAAACGGCAGCGCTGGCACGAGGAACCGCGGGCCGGGAGAGAGACCACCGTAGGGCTTGAAGTAGCCGCTGTTCATCAGCACGAACGCGGCCGTGATCGTGCCGCAGGCGATTGCCTCTGCGCGGAACCGCCGTCCGAGCAGGAAGAGCCCGGCCGCCGCGGCGACGACGATGGGCGAGATCCGGAGCAGACCGCCGCTTCCGACGAAGACCTCGTGGAGCCCGTGCGCCGTCGGCATGTTGATCCCGAAGAAGCCCGATGCCTGCTCGCTCGCGAACTCCTCGGGCACGTAGCGGTAGGAGAGGTGCCATGGCGCTCCGAAGGCCGCCCAGTTGTAGATGCCGAGGAGTGCGACGAGCGGGGCGACCCCGGTGAGGTAGGCGCGGAGAGCGCGGTGCCCGTGGAAGGCGACGTACGCCCCGAGGACAGCCACGGTGATGAAGGCCTGATACTCGACCAGGAATGCTCCGCCTGCGGCCAGGCCGGCGGCGAGAGGGCGTCGACGCCACGCCAGGACGAGCGCGACGAGCCCGAGCGTTCCCGATGGGACGTTCCCGAAGTTCGCCCCCGCAAACGGGGCCATCAGCATGCCGAGCGCGAAGACGACCATCGAGAGTCCGCCGAAACCCGGGGCGAGCCCCTCGGAGATCCGGCCGATCAGGAACGCGCAGAGGAGAAAGAGCAGCCCGCTCGAGAGGACGCGCGCCGCCCAGACGCGCGCACCGTCTGTGGGCGGGCTTGCCACGCCGACGATGGCGGCGGCCGGAACCTCGAGGATCGACAGGCCGGGGGCCTTGTCGGTGTAGAGGTGCCCGCCGTAGCTCGCCTTGTCGCGCGAGTCGGCGAGGCACGAGTCGTTGCTCAGGTGGAGGTGGACGAGCGCCTCGGAGAGACACAGCCGCGAGATGTCCTGCGTGTTGAGCGCTCCGATCGGGCTCAACGTCACTGCGGCGATCAGTGCGAGCAGCAGGGCCTCCCGGCGGGGCGCACGCCACGGGAAGCGGTTGCGTGCCGCTCTGTCCGCGCTCATCGGCACCGGGCAAGCATAGAGCCCGGCCCGGCGGGCCTCACCGCGGGCCGAATCAGCGGGGAAGCGCGGCGAGGAAGCGATCGACCGCAGCGGCGCACTGGCGCCCCTCACGGATCGCCCACACGATCAGAGACTGGCCCCGGCGTGCGTCCCCGGCTGCGAAGACGCCGTCGACCGATGTCGCGTAGGTCGTCGTCGAGGCCCTGGCGTTCGAGCGGGGATCCTTCTCCACACCGAGCTGGTCGAGCAGGCCGCCCTCCGGGCCAAGGAAGCCCATCGCGAGCAGGACGAGGTCTGCCGGACGGCTCTCGTCGGTACCCGGCACGAGATCGAACGGCGGTGTGCCGGTGTTCTCGGCCCAGTGAATCTGCTCGACCTTGCCGTTCCCGGTGAACTTGGTCGTCGAGACGGCAAAGTCGCGCTCACCGCCCTCCTTGAGGGCGTACGGGATCCGGAGCTTCATCGGCCAGCGGGGCCACGGCGTCATATCGTCGGGGCGGCTGACCGGCGGCTCGCCGACGAGCTCGATCTGGGTGACCGACGCGGCACCCTCACGCAGCGAGTGCGCGACGCAGTCAGCGCCGGTGTCGCCGCCCCCGATCACGATCACGTGCTTGCCTGTGGCGGTGATCGGGCCGGGCTCGGGCGCGTTCGTGGGCGACTCACCGAGATCACGTGCGATCGCACGGTTGCGACCGTAGAGGTACTCCATCGCGAAGTGGATGCCGTCGAGGTCGCGGCCAGGCACGGGAAGGTCGCGCGGGACACGAGCGCCCGCGGCGATCACGACGGCGTCGAACTGCGCGCGCAGCTCCTCGGCGGTGATGTCGACGCCGACATCGATGCCAAAGCGGAACTCGACACCTTCGGCACGCAGTTGCTCGACGCGGCGTTCGACGACGCTCTTCTCGATCTTGAAGTCGGGGACGCCGAAACGCACGAGCCCGCCACCTGCCTCGTCTCGCTCGAAGACGGTGACGTTGTGTCCCGCACGGCGCAGCTGCTGAGCCGCGGCCATCCCGGCAGGGCCGGAGCCGACGACGGCGACGGTGCGGCCGGTCTCGCGCGTGGGTGGCACGGGGACGACCCAGCCTTCCTCGAACGCCCGGTTGACGATCGCGAGCTCGATCTGCTTGATCGAGACAGCGTCGCCTTCGCGAATCTCGAGCACGCACGAGGCCTCGCACGGTGCCGGGCACAGGCGTCCCGTCCAGTCGGGGAAGTTGTTTGTCCGGTGCAGCTGAACGATCGCCTCCTGGAACCGGTCTCGGTAGACGAGATCGTTCCAGTCGGGAATCAGGTTGTTGACCGGGCAGCCGTTGTGGCAGAACGGGACGCCGCACTCCATGCAGCGCGCGCCCTGCTCCTGCAGCTGGACGAGCGGAAGGGTTCCGACGAACTCGCGGAAGTCATGCACGCGCTCTGCCGGTGCACGCTCCGGGCTCTCGACCCGCGCGAGCTTCAGGAAGGCTCCGAGCTGTCCCATCAGGCCACCGTCCCGGCGGGCCATGCCCGGTGCCAGGCACCGTGATGGATGTGTGAAATCGTGTGGCTCATGCGTTTGCCGGCTCCGGCTCCTCCGACTCGGTCGTCACGAAGCCCTCGCCGCCGCTCGAGACGGGATGGTCGTCGGAGTAGTGGATCTCGCTGTCGGCGGCGAGCTCGGCGAGTGCGCGTTTGTAGTCGCGCGGCATCACCTTGACGAACGTGGCGAGGGACGCCTCCCAGTCGGCTAGCAGACGATCTGCGACAGCCGAGCCTGTCCGCTCGAGGTGCTCCTCGACGAGGCGGCGGAGGGTCTCGACATCGCCAGCCTCGAGCGGGTCGAAGTCGACGAGTTCGTGGTTGCAGCGGCGCGTGAAGCCGCCGTCCTCGTCCAGGACGTATGCGATCCCACCGCTCATGCCGGCGGCGAAGTTCCGCCCGGTCGGGCCGAGCACGATGACGATGCCGCCGGTCATGTACTCACAGCCGTGGTCACCGACGCCTTCGACGACGGCGCTCGCACCGGAGTTCCGCACCGCGAAGCGCTCGCCGGCAAGCCCGCGGAAGAACGCGCGTCCGGCGGTCGCGCCGTAGAGGACGGTATTGCCGACGATGACGTTCTCCTCGGCAGTGAAGGTGGCTGCCTCGTCCGGGCGAACCGCGACGACGCCGCCCGAGAGACCCTTGCCGGTGTAGTCGTTTGTATCGCCGACCAGCGTGAGCTCGACGCCCTTCGCGAGCCACGCGCCGAATGACTGCCCGGCGGAGCCCCGGAAGGTGAAGCGGATCGTTCCCTCCGGAAGGCCGACGGCGCCATGCGCCTTCGTGATCGCGTTCGAGAGCAGGCCGCCGACTGTGCGGTTCACGTTCCGAATGCCAACCTCGGCGTGGACAGGCGCGCCGTGCTCGATCGCCGGCTTCGCGCGTTCGATCAGCTCCCAGTCGAGAGCCGAGTCGAGCGAGGAGTCCTGGTCGCGGGTGCGCCGCAGCGGTGTTCCGGCAGGCACGTCCGGGACGAGCAGCAGGTTCGAGAGGTCGATCCCGCGGCCCTTCCAGTGGTCGACCGCCTGGTCGGCGACGAGCAGGTCGACGCGTCCGACGAGGTCGTCGAAGCGGCGGATACCGAGCCGCGCCATGATCTGGCGTGCCTCCTCGGCGACGTAGAAGAAGAAGTTGACGACGTGCTCCGGGGTGCCCTTGAATCGCGCGCGCAGGACGGGGTCCTGGGTTGCGATCCCGACCGGGCAGGTGTTGAGGTGGCAGGCGCGCATCATGATGCAGCCGGTTGCGATCAAGGGCGCGGTCGAGAACCCCATCTCGTCGGCCCCGAGCAGGCCGGCGATCACGACGTCACGGCCCGTCTTGAGCTGGCCGTCGGTCTGCACCCAGATCCGCGAGCGAAGATCGTTCATCACGAGCGTCTGCTGGGTCTCGGCGAGCCCGATCTCCCATGGAATGCCAGCCGACTGGATCGACGAGAGCGGCGATGCCCCTGTTCCACCGTCGTGACCGGCGATCAGGACGTGGTCGGCGTTGCACTTGGCAACGCCGGCCGCGATCGTGCCAACACCCATCTCGGCCACGAGCTTGACCGAGATCTGGGCCTCCGGGTTCGCACAGCGGAGGTCATAGATCAGCTGCTTGAGATCCTCGATCGAGTAGATGTCGTGGTGCGGCGGCGGGGAGATGAGCCCGACGCCCGGCGTCGTGAAACGGATCGACGCGATGTACTTGTCGACCTTGTGACCCGGGAGCTGCCCGCCTTCGCCTGGCTTCGCGCCCTGCGCCATCTTGATCTGCAACTGGTCTGCGTTCGCGAGGTAGTTGATGTTCACGCCGAAGCGGCCCGAGGCGACCTGCTTGATCGCCGAGCGCCGTGAGTCGCCGTTTGCCTCGGGGGTGAACCGCACGGGGTCCTCGCCGCCCTCGCCGGTGTTCGACTTGCCGCCGAGGCGGTTCATCGCCACCGCGAGCGTCTCGTGGACCTCGCGGCCGAGCGAGCCGAGCGACATCGCCCCGGTCGCAAAGCGCTTCACGATCTCCGACGCGGGCTCGACTTCCTCGATCGGGATCGGCTCGCCCTCGAAGCGGAAGTCGAGGAGGCCGCGCAGCGTCGCGCGCCGCGCAGCGTCCTCGTTGACGAGCTTGGCGTACTCCTTGTAGGTCTTGTAGCCACCGGCGCGAACCGAGTGTTGCAGCAGCGCGATCGTCTCGGGGTTCCACTGGTGGTGCTCGCCCTCGGCGCGCCAGGCGTAGATCCCGCCGAGCGGCAGCAGGCCGTCGTGTGACGCCGGGTAGGCGCGCGCATGGCGGTCGAGAGACTCGCGGGCAAGCACGTCCGCTCCGATCCCGGCGATGCGGGACGGCGTACCGGTGAAGTGGCGGTTGACGAGGTCTGGCGCGAGCCCGACGGCCTCGAAGATCTGGGCGCCGCAGTACGACGAGATCGTCGAGATCCCCATCTTCGAGATCGTCTTCAGTAGCGCCTTCGCGATCCCCTTGAGCGCGCGGGTCTGCGCCTCCTCGGACGTGAGTCCCGGCAGCGCGCCGTTCTCGACGAGCTCGCCGAGCGACTCGAGCATCACGTACGGGTTGATGGCGGCAGCGCCGTAGCCGACGAGCGTCGCGAAGTGGTGCACCTCGCGCGGCTCACCCGACTCGACGACGAGACCGGCCTGCAGACGTGTGCCCGCACGGACGAGGTGGTGGTGCACGGCGGCCACGGCGAGGAGAGCGGGAACAGCGACCCGGTCGGGGCCGACGAGACGGTCGGAGAGGATCAGGATGTTGGTGCCGGTCGCAAGCGTCGCATCGACATCTGTGCTGATCCGCGCGAGGGCAGCCTCGAGCCCGGCCTCGCCGTCGGCAACGGGCCAGGTGGTGTCGATCGTGTGCGCCTTGAAGATCGACGAGTCGACCTGCCGGAGGCTCTCGAGCTCCGAGGTTCGGAGGATAGGGCCGCCGATCACGAGCTGGTGGGCGTGCTCGGGCGTCTCGGCGAGCAGGTTATGCTCCGAGCCGACGCTCGTCGCGACGCTCATCACGATCGCCTCGCGGGTCGAGTCGATCGGTGGGTTCGTGACCTGCGCGAACAGCTGCTTGAAGTACGAGTAGAGGAGCGGGCGCTGGTCGGAGAGCACCGCAAGGGCGATGTCGGTGCCCATCGAGCCGAGCGCCTCCTCGCCGTTTCGCGCGAGCGGGGCCAGGATGACCTTCTGATCCTCCTGCGTGTAACCGAAGGCGAGCTGGCGGGCGCGGAGAGGCTCCTCGCGCGGCACGAACGGTTCGCGTGCGGGAAGGTCGTCGAGATGGACGACGCCATCTCGGTACCACTCGCCGTAGGGCTGGCGGCTCGCGATCTCCTGCTTCAGCTCGGCATCCTCGACGATCCGGCCGCGGGCGAGGTCGACGACGAAGAGGCGTCCGGGCTGGAGCCGCCCCTTGCGCAACACGTTGTCGGCGGGGATGTCGAGCACGCCGGTCTCGGACGCGAGGACGACCCAGCCGTCTTTCGTCTCGACCCAGCGTCCGGGTCTAAGACCGTTCCGGTCGAGCGTCGCACCGATGATCGTCCCGTCGGAGAAGGACACCGACGCGGGGCCGTCCCAGGGCTCCATCAGGCAGCCGTGGAAGTCGTAGAAGCCGCGCAGCTCATCGGAGATGTCGTCGCGGCCGGCGTAGGCCTCCGGGATCATCATCATCACGGCGTGCGGCAACGACCGCCCCGCGAGCGTGAGCAGCTCGAGGACGTTGTCGAAGTTCGCGGTGTCGGAGCCACCGGCGCGGACAACCGGGAGGACCTTCGCCAGGTCGTCGCCAAACAGCTCGGAGGCCAGCTGCGACTCGCGCGCGCGCATCCAGTTGACGTTGCCACGGACGGTGTTGATCTCGCCGTTGTGCGCGACGAACCGGTACGGGTGGGCGAGCTCCCAGCTCGGGAAGGTGTTCGTCGAGAAGCGGGAGTGGACGAGGGCGAGCGCGCTTTTCATCCGCTCGTCCTCAAGGTCGGGGAAGCAGCCCCGAAGCTGCGGCGCCATCAACATCCCCTTGTAGACGAGCGTCCTGCTCGAGAAGCTCGGCACGACGAGGTCGGTTCCGGCGGCCTTCTCGGTGATCCGGCGGATCACGTAGAGCTTGCGCTCGAACGCGTCCTGGTCGCCTGCGAGCTCGGGTGAGCAGCCGACGACGAGCTGGCGGATCGTCGGAGCGACGGCCGTGGCTGTCTCGCCGATGGCGGAGAGGTCGACCGGCACGTCACGCCAGGCGATCACACGCTGCCCCTCGGCGACCACGGTGTGGGTTAGCAGTCGTTCAACCTCGGCGCGGCGGTGCTCATCGCGCGGGAGGAAGCAGACGGCGACGGCGTACTGGCCCGCGGGTGGAAGCTCCTCGGAGATGACGGCACGGAAGAAATCGTCTGGAATCTGGATCAGGATTCCCGCCCCATCGCCCGTGAGAGCATCGGCGCCTACTGCGCCCCGGTGCTCGAGGTTCTCGAGCGCAGTGACGGCGCGCTCTATCGTCTCGTGCGACTGGATCCCGTCGAGCTTCGCAACGAACCCGACACCGCAGGAGTCGTGCTCGAAGGCCGGGTCGTAGAGCCCGACCGGCTCGGTCGGGCGCTGACGAGATCGATTATCAGGTGTGGCGCTTGGCGTCACAGTGGGAAAACCTTTCGTATGGAAGGTTCCCGCCGCGTCTTGTGTGGCTAGTTCGGCGGGGCGGGGAAGCGATTCGCCGACTAGCGGGCAGCCTTGATGCGCGCGATCTTCGCGTTGTGCTTGGCGTTGATCGTGTTCTGCGCAGGCATTGCTTCGAAGAGGATAGGAACTCGCCCGCGATATCGCAAGTTTGAGCCGTTCGTGAGGGGAGGAGAACGACTTCGCGCGGCGGCGGCGATACTCTCTCCCGATGGAGCCCACAGCTACGTTCACCGACCCCGAGGAGGCCGAACGGGAGCTGGGACGGGGCGTGCTTCGGTTCTACGAGCTGGCGAAGAAGGCGGAGTGGCAGGTGCGCGACCTTCCGTGGGGTGCACTGCCGCCGATCCCGGAGTTCCGCGGCAGTGCGCTACGCCAGGCGCGGCGCCGTGACGTCTGGCGGTCGGTGATCACCCAGCAGCTTCAGGCCGACGAGCTCGCCGTCCAGATGACGACGCAGCTCTTCTCGATGGCGCCCCACGCCGAGGCCAAGCTCTACTACACGACGATGGTGCAGGACGAGTCGCGCCACACCGAGGCCTGGCTCAAGCTCATCGCCGCGGCGGGCGGGCAGGGTGCGCGCGACCCGTACCTCGACGAGATGGCGAAGCTCGTGATCGAGTCGGACACGCTGGAGGAGAAGGTCTTCCTGATGCAGGTGTTCTTCGAGCGGCTGATCATCCCGAAGTTCAAGGCGATTGCGAAGTCCTCGCCGGGGACGGTGCTCGAGGATCTCTGCAAGCGGCTGTCAATCGATGACGGCATCCACCACGGGGCCGGAATGGCCTACGAGCGGGTGCTCCTGCTGACCGCTGGTCGAAAGACCCGCGACAGGCTCGTGAAGGCTGCCAACCAGCTGCTCCCGATCTTCGTGGAACACGAGCTCTGGCGTCCGCCGGAGCGCGCGTGGATCGCGAATGCGATGCGCAGCGCCGACGTTGCGCGCCTCAAGTACGAGCTCGAGAACGGCATCCGGATGGCGCAGTCGCTCGGTCTCGACATGAGCGGCGTCGAGATGCCGCGCCTCGTCGCCTAGCTGGAAGCCGGACGCGCAGACGCTGTCTCGCGGGGCTACTTGGCCGTCATCGACGGCGTGAGGCCCTCCGGGAAGGTGATCTTCTCGGGGGCAACAAGCGGCCGGCCGACCTCGATCTGGATCTGCGTCTTGTTGCTGAGCGGGATCGCGCGCAGGTCGCCGGTCCACACGTGGCTGTCGACGAGGACGGTGACCGCTCCGTGCGCCGGCCCGACCTGTAGCCGGCTGAGCGTCAGCCCCCACACGTCGAAGAACTGCCCGAGGGAGTAGGCGCGTTTGACGGGCGACTCGACGTGGATGATCCCGTCGGCGGTGTGGGTGTGAAGCCACGCGAAGCACGCGCCCTGGGTCACGAACGGCCCTGTTGCGTCGTTTGCGCCCTGGAGCGGTGTTCCGATCCCGATGCCGTACGGCACCTGTCGCGCGGCACCGTTGACGAAGATCGTCAGGTGCGTGTGGATGTGGAGCGCCACCTTCTCCGAGGCCTGGCACGTCACACCCGAGATCGTCTGTCCGAGCTTGATCTTTCCGGGCGCGGCGAGCGGAGCGACCTGCGGGACAGGCACGTTCTCGAGCCCGAGCGGCCCGGGGGCTGGGGCGGCGACCAGTGTTCCGAGGGTCGAGAGCGGTGCGAGCGAGTGGGACGCAACTGCCGTCGCAGCCCCGAGGAGGGCTGCGACGGCAGTTGCAAGAACGGCAGATCTGCGCTGCATGAGATCAGCAGATCACGGCTCCCTAAGAGAACCGTGAGGATCTACGAGACGGCGATGATCCACTCCGCTGCCGGTCTCGGCGAGGCAATCGTCGATGGCGGGGCCCCGTTTGACGCCTCGGTGTCGGTCAGCGGTGGCGCGACCTCCGGCGAGACGGGCTCCACGATCATCGAGGCAGGCAGCCTCGCCGACGCTGTTACGACGGCGGACGGCTGTCCGATCTTCGCCGCCGGCGGGAACGTCGAGGTCTACGAGACGATCGCGATGTAGGACACGTGGGCGGGGAGTCCGGGGTGGCCCGGCTCCCCGTCTCTGTCTCTCGCGGCGGCGAGCTGTATCGGTTCGACCCGGCCTCTGGTTTTCCGGCCTCAAGCGTTGTATACATCGTCTATTACCGGCGGTTGGAAACGGGCTTGAGGGAGCCTCGCCGGCCAGGGCAAATCGACGAGGAAGGACGCGCATGAGTGGTACGGAACCTGCTCCGACGCACATCCAACTGACCGAAGACGAAAGGATCCTGCACAAGCTCGGCTACGCGCAGGAGCTCTTCCGCGCCATGAGCGCGTTTCGCAACTTCGCGATCAGCTTCACGATCATCTCGATTCTCGCAGGCTGTCTGACGTCGTTCTATCTCGCCTTCCAGTGGGGCGGCCCGGTCGCCGTCACATGGGGCTGGATCATCGTCGGTAGCTTCACAACGCTCGTCGCGCTCTCGATGGCCGAGATCGCGTCGACCTACCCGACGGCCGGCGGTCTCTACTACTGGTCGTCGAAGCTCGGGAACGCAGCCTGGGGCTGGTTCACCGGCTGGTTCAACCTGATCGGTCTGATCGGGATCATCGGCGCAGTCGGCTACGGCCTCGCGATCTACGCGGGGTCGCTCTTCAACCTCTGGTGGGGCTACTCGAACGACCTGCACCACCTCTTCTATCTCTTCGCCGGCTTCCTGCTCTGCGCGGCGCTCCTGAACGTCTTCGACGTTCGGATCACGTCGCTCATCAACGGCGTCTCGGCGTACTGGCACGTTGCGGGAACGCTGATCATCGTCGGCGCGCTCATCTTCGTCCCGCACCATCACCAGTCGTTCTCCTACGTGTTCGGCCAGACGCTGAACAACTCGGGTTTCTCGGGCCATGGCTGGGGCAGCCTGACGTTCATCATGGTCTTCGCGATCGGCTCGATCGGGATGGCGCAGTACACGCTCACCGGCTACGACGCCTCGGCGCACATGTCCGAGGAGACGCACCAGGCCTCCCGTGCCGCAGCGCAGGGGATCGTCTACGCCGTCATCGTCTCGGTGATCGCCGGGTTCATCCTCGTCACCGCGATCTGCTTTGCGATCCCGGACACGACCGAGGTGCAGAACCACTTCGGCGACATCACCACCTACATCTGGCAGGCGTCGATGAGCACGCACTGGGCCGAGGGGCTGCTCTTCATCGTCGTCGTCGCGCAGTTCTACTGCCTGACCGCGTGCGTGACGTCCGGCTCGCGGATGCTGTTTGCGTTCTCGCGTGACCGCGCCGTTCCGGGGCATCAGGCATGGCGGAAGGTCTCCCGGCACCGCGTGCCGGTGTGGTCGGTAGCTGCCGTCTCCGGGGCGGGCTTCCTGCTGATGTTGCCGACCTGGTGGAACAACCTCGCCGGGTACTACGTCGGGACGTCGGTCGGCACGACCGGGCTCTACATCGCGTTCATCCTTCCGGTCATCCTCCGGTACCGCCAGGGCGATGCGTTTGAGAAGGGGGCCTGGAGCCTTGGCCGGCACTCGCGCTGGATCAACCCGATCGCGATCGCGTGGGTGACGCTGATCTCGATCGTCTTCATGCTCCCGACTGCACCCGCCGGGATCCCCGGCAACGCCGCGGGCTTCACCTGGAACGCCGCAAACTACGCGCCGCTCACGATCGGAGGGGCGTTCATCCTCTTCGGCGGCTGGTGGATGCTCTCGGCGAAACACTGGTTCGTCGGCCCGGTCAGGATGGGAACCGAGGCTGAGATCGAGCAGATCGAGGTCAAGGAAGAGAAGGAGTTCCTGCTTCCGGCCGATACCGCGTTCGAGGAGTCGTAGGTTCATCGACGCCGTCTGCTGTACCGAGGGGCGCCGCAAGGCGCCCCTCGCACGTCTGCTACCGCACGGCGGAGCCGCTGGCTGCGCTTCGCGCCACCCAGGCGGGCTCGGCCCAGAGCTTCAGCAACTCGACGATGGTGGCAGCCGAGACCGCCATGTCCTGAACGCTGATCCACTCGTGGACCGAGTGGTACTCGTTGCCACCGGTGTAAAGATTCGGTGTCGGGAGTCCCATCGCGGTCAGCCGGGAGCCGTCGGTGCCGCCCCGGATCGAGGCGAGGCGAGGCTCCAGACCCGCACGGCGGGTCGCTTCGAGCGCCCCGTCAACGACGTGGGGCACGCCGTCAAGCACGCTACGCATGTTCCTGTACTGATCCCAGCGTGCGAACGTCGCGTCGGGGCACACCTCGAGCGCCAGCGCTCGGACAAACGCCTCGTGGCCGGCGAGCTTCTCGTCGTCGTGATCGCGGAGGATGAAGGTGACAGTGGAGCACTCGGCGTTCCCGCTCGTCTCGGTGGGGTGAACGAACCCCTCCTTGCCCTCGGTCGTCTCGGGTGAGAGCGTGTCTTTCGGGAGCCGGTCGACGAAGGCGGCCGCGAGCTTCACCGGGTTCACGAGCTTCCCCTTCGCGGTGCCGGGGTGCACGCCGATGCCCGGGAAGGTCACCTTCAGCTCGACGGCCGAGAACGTCTCGTTCTCGACCTCGCCGACCTCGGCACCGTCGACTGTGTAAGCGAAGTCGGCGCCGAACGCCGCGATGTCGAAGTGGTCGGTGCCATGCCCGACCTCCTCGTCGACCGTGAAGGCGATCCGGGCAGTTGTGTGGACGATCTCGGGATGCGCACTGAGGTAGGCGACAGCGGCCATGATCTCCGCGACACCTGCCTTGTCGTCCGCGCCGAGGAGCGTCGTGCCGTCTGAGGTGATGAGGTCGTGGCCGAGCCGCTCTCCGAGAAGCGCCGAGGTCGCCGGGGACAGTCCCGGGTGGAGATCGCCGCCCGCGTAGCTTCCGTGGATGATCGGCGTGACGCCTGTACCCGGTGCGTCCGGTGAGGTGTCGACGTGCGAGCAGAGTCCGACGACGGGGCCTCCGGCCGTGCCCGGTAGCGTCGCGAAGACATAGCCGTGCTCGGTCAGCTCGACGTCGGAAAGCCCGACTGCGCGCAGCTCGTCGGCGAGCAGACGTGAGAGGTCGAGCTGCTTCGCTGTCGACGGATAGGTCGTCGCGTCGCGGTCGGACTGGGTGTCGATCTGGACGTAGCGACAGAACCGGTCGCGTGCGTCAGACAGGAGCTCGTCGGCGAGTGCCATGACAGCCAGTGTTACAGCCTCACGGGCACGTAGGCGAGGAGTTCGTCTCCATGGTCACGAAGCCAGTGCGCCTCGGCGCGCCAGCCGGGCCGGTCGGCGTCGAGTAGCGCCCAGAAACGGGGAGAGTGGTTCGCCTCGCAGAGGTGGAAGAGCTCGTGGACGACGACGTACTCGAGCACCTCGGCTGGGGCGAGCACGAGTCGCCAGTTGAACGAGAGCGTTCTTCGGGCCGAGCAGGAGCCCCAACGTGTCCGCTGGTCACGAACCGCGAGCCGCTCGAAGCTGAGGCCGAGGCGGGCGGCGTGGCGAGCTGTTGCCTCCTCGATCTCGACGCGTGCCCGGCGTCGGTACCAGCGCTCCAGCGCCTCGGGATCGACGTTGTGCGGAGCGTCGGGGAGGCCGAGGAGCGTTGAGCGGGCCTGCACCCGGCCGGCGTCGGCGAGCCGCTCGGCGAGCCAATCCATGTGGTCGGCGACGAACCGGAGGACTGTTGCCCGGCTGGTGCGTTGGGGCGTTCGCACCTCGACCGGATGCCCCGGCCTCACCACGAGGCGGAGGCGCCGCGACCGGCGCGACTCATGGACGACTGCGCGCACAGGCGCACCGGCAACGATCAGCTCGAGCTCTCCCTTCACCGGGCCGAGCCTAGAGGCGCCCCCGGGTGGAATGCGCCCGGCTACGGTGACCTCATGAGAGTCGAGATCTGGTCCGACGTCGTGTGCCCATGGTGCTACCTCGGGAAGCGGCGCTTCGAGGCGGCGCTCGCCCGCTTCGACCAGGCCGACGAGATCGAGGTCGTCTGGCGGAGCTTCGAGCTCGACCCCGGCGCTCCTGAGCTCCGCGAGGTGTCGTCGCTCGAGCATCTCGCTCAGAAGTACGGGATGAGCGAGGAGCAGGTACACGCCTCGTGGAAGCAGCTGACGGAGCTTGGCGCAGCCGAGGGAATCGAGTACCACCTCGACCGCGCGCGTAGCGGTAACAGCTTTGATGCCCACCGGCTGATCCACCTCGGAGCTGCGCACGGTCTGGGCGACGAGACGAAGGAGGCGCTCCTGCACGCCTACTTCACCGACTGCGAGCCGATAGGTGACGCGGCGGTGCTGGAGCGTGTTGCTCTTGCCGTGGGACTACCCGCGGATGAGGTGCGCGACCTGCTTGCAGGCGACCGGTTTGCGGCCGAGGTGCGGGCCGATCAGCAGCAGGCGCGTGACTACGGGATCGGGGGCGTTCCGTTCTTCGCGCTCGATGGTCGGTACGCGATCTCGGGCGCGCAGAGCACCGAGCTGATGCTCGAGGCGATCGAGACGGCCTGGGCCGAGCACGTTCCCGTCGAGGGGTAGTCATCGGTCGTAGGGCCGGGCTCCACTACCCTGGCTCGTTCGATGAGCGAATACGTCTTCAGCATGTACAAGGTCGACAAGTTCTACGGCCACGACCGGCAGGTTCTGTCGAACGTCACCCTGTCGTTCCTTCACGGCGCCAAGATCGGCGTCCTCGGGCCGAACGGCGGCGGCAAGTCGACGCTCCTGCGGATCATGGCAGGCATCGAGGAGACCTCGAGCGGCACCGCCGACCTCGCGCCGGGCGCGACGGTGGGTCTACTCGAACAGGAGCCCTACCTCGATCCGGCAAAGGACGTCCGCGGAAACGTCGAGGACGGTGTGCGTGAGACACGCGATCTGCTCGACCGCTTCAACGCGATCAACGCGAAGTTCTCCGAGCCCGACGCCGACTTCGACGCCCTGCTCGCCGAGCAGGCAGTCGTCCAGGACCAGATCGACCGCCGTGACGCCTGGTCGCTCGACGCGATGCTCGACCGCGCGATGGATGCGCTCCGGCTGCCCGACGGCGACCGTGATGTCGAGACGCTCTCCGGCGGAGAGCGTCGCCGCGTGGCGCTCTGTCGGCTGCTGCTCTCGTCGCCCGACCTCCTCCTGCTCGACGAGCCGACGAACCACCTTGACGCGGAGTCGGTCGCCTGGCTCGAGCACTTCCTCGCGGAGTACAAGGGCACGATCGTCGCCGTCACCCATGACCGGTACTTCCTCGACAACGTTGCAGGCTGGATCCTGGAGCTCGACCGAGGCCGCGGCCTGCCGTTCGAGGGCAACTACTCCTCATGGCTCGTCCAGAAGCAGGCCCGGCTTGTGATCGAGGAGAAGAGCGAGTCGGCGCGCCAGCGCACGCTGCAGCGCGAGCTCGAGTGGGTTCGCATGGGCGCGAAGGCGCGTCACGCGAAGTCGAAGGCGCGTCTGCAAGCCTACGACAAGCTCTACGCCGAGGAACAGCAGGTGAAGCTCGAGAAGGTCGAGATCCACATCCCGTCCGGCCCGCGCCTCGGCGACAACGTCATCACGGCCAAGGGCCTGACGAAGGGGTTCGGCGACCGCCTCCTGTTCGAGAATCTGAGCTTCGACCTTCCTCCGGCCGGGATCGTCGGCGTTGTTGGCCCGAACGGCGCCGGCAAGACCACGCTCTTCCGGATGATCGCCGGCCAGGAGAAGCCCGACAGCGGCACCCTCGAGGTGGGAGAGACCGTCCAGCTCGCGTACGTCGACCAGTCACGCGGCGATCTCGACCCGAAGAACAACGTCTGGAAGGAGATCAGCGGCGGGCACGACACGATCTACCTCGGCAAGCGCGAGGTGAACTCCCGCATGTACGTCAGCTGGTTCAACTTCCGCGGCAGTGATCAGCAGAAGCGCGTCGGCGACCTCTCAGGCGGTGAGCGCAACCGCGTGCACCTCGCGAAGCTTCTCCGCTCGGGCGGCAACGTCCTGCTCCTCGACGAGCCCACGAACGACCTCGACGTCGACACCCTGCGTGCGCTCGAAGATGCCCTCCTCGACTTCGCGGGCTGCGCTGTGGTCATCACCCACGATCGCTGGTTCCTCGACCGTGTCGCGACGCACATCCTCGCCTTCGAGGGAGATAGCGAGGCGATCTGGTTCGAGGGAAGCTGGGCCGACTACACCGCGTGGATGAAGGAGACCCGGGGCGCGGACGCTCTCGAGCCGCACCGGATCAAGTACAAGCCGCTCGTCCGCTCCTAGCGCGCTGCGGCAGCCGGCGTGCCGGGAGATGAACGCGAGCACGCGTGACCAGGCCTCGGCCGAGTCGTCTGCGAGCTCCTCGTAGAAGCGGTAGAGGCCTCGCACGTCTGGCAGCACGACGATGCCGCTCGGGTCGTCGGGGAGCGCGGCGAACGCTGCGAGGTCGGTGCAGTTGGCGGAGGACAGCGTGAGATCCCGGTGCGAGATCGCTGCGCCGGCGATCACGGGGACCGGCGGCAGCGAGTCCAGGTCGAAGCACACGCCGCGAGCGTACCCGGCATCCCCGGCGTGTCCCTTCGGGCCCTGTCTCGATAGGGCATGCTGGAGCCATGCGGCGCACGATCAGCCTCGCCCTCGGCATGGCGGTGCTTCTTGGCTGCGACACGGCGGCCGCGACCGCGCCTGCCGCCCACGTCTTCAGGGTGGCTCGCGTCGTCGATGGAGACACCGTGTATCTGACAAGCGGGGCGAAGATCCGTCTCGTCCAGATCGACACTCCGGAGGTGTTCTTCGGTTTCGAGTGCTGGGGGCGGCAGGCCTCAGCAGAGACGAAGCTGCTCCTGCCGCCCGGGACGCGCGTTCGTCTCCTGGCGGAGCCGGCGACCGACCGCGTCGACGCCTACGGTCGACTGCTGCGGTACGTGATCAGGGCCGCTGACAACGTCAACGTCAACCTCCGCCTCGTCGCTCGCGGAGACGCAGCTCCGTATTTCTACGACGGCCGCGAGGGGCGCTTCGCGGCCACACTCACCCGCCTGGCGACACGGGCTCGGGCAGAGCATCGAGGGCTCTGGGGCGCGTGCCGATCGACGCCCGTCGCCTTCGAGCGCGGTGTCGACACAGGCCCGGCGACCTGAGCCGTCGGTCGCGATGTCCGCGAGATCCGGGAAACCGATTTCGTCCGACGGCCGTATCTCCGTACATGAGAAACCTGATCACACCCTCCGTTGTCGCCGTCGTGAGCGGGGTCGCCGTCGCGGCCGCCGCAGCGCACGGCAGCGCGACCCCGACGCCGTCCACCTGCGCGTCGGCCTGGAACAAGTCCGCTCCGAGCACGCTCCGCTCGACGCTCCTCGCTGGTAGCCCGGCGGCCAAGGCGTTCGTCGTCGGCGGCGGCACGTCGCCCGTCTGCGAGATCTTCTTCACGCTCGGGAACGGCAAGCTCGTGATGACGCACGGCAGCTGGAACGGCGGCTCGGTACGCGTCTGGCAGCCGCTCGAGAAGCTGACGTCGGCGATCAAGCCGGTGCCGTCGAACGCCGCTGTCGCGACGAACGGCACGATCAGCTTCAAGGGGTAGTCGCAGAACGCGGGGAGGCGGGGCAGCGCTCCGTCTCCCCGCCCCGCACCTGGCTCTGGCTAGGCGATCGCGGCTTCGCGAGCGCGCTCGTCGCTGAGACGATCGAGCTCGTCGTAGACGTCCTGCACCTGCTCACGCGTGAGCAGGTTGGGGTCGTCGATGCCGGCGATGCGCTGGACGAGTGCCACAACCTTGTCACGGTCGGCTCGGCCGTCGCTGCCCGTGAGGCCGGCCGGGCGAGCGAGTCCGAAGACGCGGCGGATCTGCGGCTCGGAGGCCGGCCGCGTGTCGCCGCGCGTGCGCAGCCGCATGTAGGCGTCATGGTCGAGTCGCGCCGACTCGGGCGCGTACCCGAGCTGCAGCACGACGCGCAGGAGCGCGGCCGCGGCGACCACGTCGCCGAGCGCCTCGTGGGCGTCGTCGAGCCGGATGCCGTGTCGACGGCAGATCTCCTCGAGCCGGTGGCTCTCGGCACGCGGCTCCAGAAGGCGAAAGGCCTCGAGCGTGCAGGCGATCTCGGCGGGGTGGTACTCGAGCCCAGCGCTCGCGAAGGCGTGCTGCACCATCGGCAGATCGAAGTTCGCATTGTGCGCCGCGAAGACCCGGTCTCCGAGGAGATCAAGGAGGTAGACGGCAAGCTCGCCAAACGTCGGCGCGTCGATCACGTCGGCGTCGTGGATGCCGTGGACCGCACTTGCGCCGGCCGGGATCGGGCACGGGGGCCTGACGAGCGAGCTGAACCGCTCGAGCTCGACACCCTCTCGGTCGAGCAGGGCGACCGCGAGCGACACGATCTCGTCCTTGCCCGGATCGACACCGGTCGTCTCGCAGTCGAAGACCGCATATCCGCTCGGTGCAGGGAGGTCGTCGCTGCGACGAAGCACTCCGGGGACGTCCGAGACGGACGGCGGCGCGACGAACTTCATGCTTTGAGAATGCTGAACGGGTCGGACGGCGGCCGTCAGGAGCGGAGTGGACACACCCCGAAGTCCTCTGCGCAGACGTGTCGTCTTACGGGCTAGGAGGCGGTGGCCTTGCGCTCCCAGCGGTCGCGCCACGAGTCCTTCGTCAGCCCGGCGATCAGTGCGCGACTCTTCGGACGTCCGTCCCTTGCACGGCCGAGGATGTTGATCCGGAAGACGTTCTCGCCGATCGGCACGGCGACGGATGTCGTCGCGGCCGGCAGCGTGAGCGTCTCGAGCGCGACGTACTCGGCGCCGGGACGTGGACGCTCGCTGAAGCGGATCTCCCAGTCGGCGATCCCGGCTACGGCGTCCCACTCGAGTGCCGTGGAGTCGCTCTCGCTGCGACGAACATCCATGTTCCCGGTGATCGTCGGCTTCGTCCGGAGCGAGCTGCGCAGCGACGGCCGCGGCGCGACGGGCGCAGGCGTGGCCGGTGGTGGCGCGTCGCCGGCGAGCCGTCGGCGGGCCCGGTAGACGCCGATCACGCGGTCGAGTTGCTCGGCTGCGGCTCGTTCGGCCTGGTCGATCTCGGCAACCTCGGCGAGATCGGCGTCGGAACGCGCCTTCGAGGCCGCGCCCTGGAGGCGCGCCTGGAGGGAGGTCTCGTCTGGTTCGCGCCCGGCCGCAATCGCTGCGCGCGCCTCCGCGAGCACGGTCGTCTTGACAAGCGAGAAGCCGTCGAGAGCTGCGCTGCTCATCTAGACCGCGTCGGGGAAGACCGCCCGGGCGGTCAGCAGCTCGATCGGCACGATCTCAAGGGCGCGCTGATGGGTCGCGCCGAGGACGACCTCGGGGGCGCAGCCGGCTTCATGCGCTTCGAGCCAGCGCGCAGCGCAGAGGCACCAGCGGTCGCCGGGCTTCAAGCCCTCGAAACCCCACTTCGGGATCGGGGTCGAGAGGTCGTTTCCGGCCTGCTTGCTGAACGCGAGAAACTCCTCGGTCAGGAGGACGCAGACGGTGTGGCTTCCCGCGTCCTCGGGCCCTGTCGAGCAGCAGCCGTTGCGATAGAAACCGGTCAGCGGCTCGTTCGAGCAGGGCAGCAGTTCACCGCCGACGACATTCACGTCTGGTTCCGGGCTCATGGGGCCAGCGTATCGGCACCGGATCGCGGCACGGCTCCCCACGGGATGCTCCGGCCAGATTCGTCTCCGGGTCCGGTGTGCGGCGCTACAGTTCAACCATGCTCCCGCTCGCAAAGGCACTGAAGATCGCCGCCAGCCCGGCTGGCCGCAAGGCGCTCGGCCAGGTCGTCAAGGTCGCTCGCACCGACGAGGGACGCAAGCTGCTCTCGCAGGCGCGCAAGGTCGCGACGAGCCCCGAGGGCCGCAAGCTGATCGCCGAGGCGCGGCAGGCAGCGAAACAGGCGGGCGGTGCCGCGAGGTCGCCGATGAGCGCCGACAAGCTCGACGCGATCCGCGCCTCGCTCGGCAAGTTCAAGCGCTCCTAGCGGAGATCCCATCTTCCCCGGCGGAGACTCCGCCGATTCACGGATGCGCGTCGCAGGTCAAACGAGCGATGCTTCGGGCATGTCGAGCAAGGAGTCGCAATGACCGCGCAGTCCGCATACCCGCTTTCGCTCGAGGGGCGCCTCGCACCCGAGCTGTCCCGCTGGCTCTGGCTCGTCAAGTGGCTGCTTGCGATCCCGCACGCCGTCTGCCTCGCGTTCCTGTGGCTTGCAGCATGCGTGCTCGCGATCGCCGCATTCTTTGCCGTGCTTGTGACCGGGCGGTATCCGCGCGGGATCTTCGACTTCAACCTCGGCGTGCTCCGCTGGACGTGGCGTGTGGCGTTCTACTGCTGCGCGGCGCTCGGCACCGATGTCTATCCGCCGTTCACCCTCGCCGACGTCCCTGACTACCCGGCGAGGCTCGCAATCGACTATCCGTCTCGGCAGCGGCGCGGGCTCCCCCTCGTCGGCTGGTGGCTCCTGGGGATCCCTCAGTACGCGATCGCGGGGATTCTGAGCGGCGGCGCCGCCGCCGGAATGGGCCGCTACGGTTTCGGCGGGCTGATCGGCATCCTCACGGTCGTCGCCGGAGTGCTCCTGCTCGTGCGCGGGAGCTACCCACGCGGCATCTTCGACCTCGTGATCGGACTGAACCGCTGGGTGTACCGGGTCGGCGCCTACGCGATGCTGATGACTCCCGAGTACCCGCCGTTCCGGCTCGACCTTGGCGCGGGCGCGCCGACGGCGACGACGCTCGGCCCGGGCCAGACGGTCTGAGAGCCTCTCATCTCCGTCTCATGGTCGGCTCACTTGCGTCTCATCGTGCCCCCCTAGCCTTCGTCGAAATCCGAAGCCACCAGGAGGACGACGAAGCATGAAGCACCGCCGCACCGTAGGACTCGCCGTGACGATCACCGGCGCTCTCGCGCTCTCGAGCTCGGCCCTTGCAGCCGGCGGAAGCCAGCTCTTCTCGCAGGCCGCCTGCGGGAGCTGCCACACGCTCGCCGCTGCCCACGCCGCCGGGACGAGCGGCCCGAACCTCGACATGCTGCAGCCGTCCTCCGGCGCCGTGGCGGGGCAGGTCACCTACGGCGGTGACGGGATGCCGTCCTACGGCGGTCGACTGTCGTCCGCGCAGATCGACACGCTCGCCGCCTGGGTCGCGACGGTCGCCGGCCACTCCGCTACCACCGTCACGGCTCCGGCGGGGATGACCAAGGCGAAGGTGCGCGCCATCCAGGCGAAGCTCGCCAGCATCGGCTACCTCCATCACTCCGTCACGGGCACGTGGGGGCCGAGCACAGTCGCAGCGATCAAGTCGCTCCAGCATGCCGCCGGGATCACGGTCGACGGGCTCTGGGGGCCGAAGACGGCTGCCGCGCTCGCCTCGCGGCTGAAGTAGGCGACACGCGATTCGCACAAGAGCGCAAGGCCCCGCGAGGGCCTTGCGCTCGGTGACCCAGCCGGTCGTTGATCGCAAGGTGAGAGCATTCGCGCGATGGCGGCGCTCGCGTCGCAAACTGCGGGAAAGCGAAATGGGAGTCGTCGGGACCGAGCCGTAGACTGGCCCCCCGATGTCTGCCGGATCCAACACCACGACGCCGTTCGTCCATCTCCACGTCCATTCGGAGTACTCGATTCTGGACGGGGCGTGCCGGATCCCCGACCTCGTCAAGCAGGCCGCAGCGTTCGAGATGCCGGCCGTCACGCTCACCGACCACGGCTCCATGGCCGGTGCAGTGCAGCTCTTCAAGGAGACAAAAGGGACAGGCGTCAAGCCGATCATCGGCTGTGAGGTGTACGTCGCCGACGACCGCAAGGCGCAGCAGAAGGGCTATGCCCACCTCACGCTCCTCGCTGCCGACAACGAGGGCTACTCGAACCTGATCAAGCTCTCAAGCCTCGGCTACCTCGAGGGGTACTACTACAAGCCGCGCGTCGACTGGGAGCTGCTCGAATCGCACCGCTCCGGCGTGATCGCCCTCTCGGGCTGTCTCTCGGGGCGGGTCAGCAAGGCGCTCGAGGAGAATCGCGTCAACGACGCCCACGGCGAGCTCGATCGGCTCGCGCAGGTCTTCGGACGCGACAACGTCTACGTCGAGTTGCAGAACGCCCACCTAGACGTCCAGGCCCGGATCCTGCCGGAGCTCGTCAAGCTCGCGGGCGCGACGGGGCTCCCGACGGTCGCGACAGGCGACGTTCACTACCTCCGGCACGAGGACGCGCGCGCTCACGAGGCGCTGCTCTGCATCCAGTCCGGCGACTCGCTCAAGAACCCGAATCACTGGAAGTTCGACACCGATCACTTCTACTTCAAGTCCGCGGCCGAGATGGCCCTCGACTTCCCCGGGCAGGACGAGGCGATGCGGCGCACCCTCGAGATCGCCGACCGCTGCAACGTCTCGATCGAGCTCGATCGGATCCTCCTGCCGCACTTCCCGACGCCCGACGGCCGCGATGTGTTCGACCTGCTCGTCGAGCTGTGCGAGAAGGGCCTCGACAAGCGCTACGGCGGTGCGACCCCGGAGCTGACCGACCGCCTTCGCTTCGAGCTGAAGACGATCAACGAGATGGGGTTCGCCGACTACTTCCTGATCGTCTGGGACTTCATCCGCTTCGCGAAGCAGAACGGGATCAGCGTCGGTCCGGGCCGTGGCTCGGCCGCGGGCAGCCTCGTGGCGTACTGCCTCGAGATCACCGATCTCGACCCGATCCGTTACGACCTCCTCTTCGAGCGGTTCCTCAACCCGGGCCGTAAGTCGATGCCGGACATGGATCTCGACTTCGCCGTCGCCGGGCGTGAGCGCGTCATCAACTATGTGACCGAGAAGTACGGCCGCGACCGCGTCGCCCAGATCATCACCTTCTCGACGATGGCCGCACGCGCCGCCGTCCGCGACGCCGGGCGGGTGCTCGAGATCCCGTACGGCTCCGTCGACAAGATCGCGAAGCTCATCCCGGAAGGCCCGGGCCAGACACTCGAGGAGTGCATGAAGCCGGGTGCTGAGCTGCGCAAGGCGGTCGACTCCGATCCTGTCGCCCGCGAGATCGTCGACCTGGCACGGCCGCTCGAGGGACTCACCCGCGCAGACTCGATCCACGCCGCCGGCGTCGTGATCGGCGCCGAGCCGCTGATGAACATCGTGCCGCTCCAGCAGAAGGGCGCTGGCCAGGAGGTCGTCACCCAGTTTGCGATGAAGGACATCGAGTCGCTTGGCCTGCTCAAGATGGACTTCCTCGGACTCCGCAACCTCGACGTGATCGAGAAGGCGGTCGAGCTGATCGGCGGCGGCCTCGATATTGCCCAGCTTCCGATGGACGACAAGCCGACGTACGAGATGCTCGCCCGCGGCGAGGCGACGGGCGTCTTCCAGTTCGAGTCGTCGGGCATGCGCGAGGCGCTACGGCAGGTCAAGCCGACCGTCTTCGAGGACCTGATCGCTCTCGTCGCCCTGTATCGCCCGGGGCCGATGCAGTACATCCCGAACTACGCCGCGTGCAAGGCTGGCAGGGAGCAAGTCACGTTCCTCGACGCGCGGCTGAAGCCGATCGTCGGTGAGACGTACGGGATCTCGATCTACCAGGAGCAGTCGATGGAGATCGCCAAGCAGATCGGCGGCTTCACCCCGGCCGAGGCCGACGACCTCCGGAAGGCGATCGGCAAGAAGATCCACGCCCTGATGGCGTCCCTCAAGGACAAGTTCATCGAGGGGGCGATCGCAAACGGCACGAGCGACTCGGTCGCGCGCCAGCTCTGGGAGGACATGGAGAAGGCGCAGGACTACTCGTTCAACAAGTCACATGCGGCGTGCTATGCCCTCATCTCCTATCGGACTGCGTGGCTGCGAGCTCACCATCCCTGCGAGTACATGGCCGCGCTGATCAGCTCCGTCATGAGTACGAAGGATCGCGTCCCGTTCTACGTCAACGCCTGCCACGAGCTCGGAATCGAGGTGCTCCCGCCGGATGTGAACGAGTCGCAGACCGACTTCGCCGTCGTCGGCGGCAAGATCCGCTTCGGGCTGAACGCCGTCAAGGGCGTGGGAGAGATCGCGTGTCGCACGATCATCCGCGCACGCGAGGAGGGGGGGGCGTTCGAGTCGATCTGGGACTTCACCGAGCGCGTGGATCCGTCGGTCGTGAACAAGCGTGCGCTCGAGTCGCTCGTCAAGTGCGGCGCGCTTCCGGGGCCTCGCCGCGGCATGCTTGACGTGCTGGAGCAGGCGCTGTCCTACGGGCAGAAGCAGCAGGCCGACAGGCTCGCCGGCCAGGGGTCGATCTTCGACCTGGGTGACAGCGCGAGCGTAGAGGAGGCACCGCGGCATCATCCAGCGCTCCCACCCGAGGAGTTCGACAAGCCTGAGCTCCTACGGCTCGAGAAGGAGACGCTCGGCCTGTACGTCTCGGAACACCCTCTGTCGTCGCTGCGCACGGAGATGCGCGCAAAGACCGACGCCACGATCGCCGAGCTTGAGAAGCGACGTGACGGTGAGGCGGTGACTGTCGGTGGGATCGTCAGCGAGGTCAGACAGCTCACCACGAAGCGTGGGGAGACGATGGTCTTCCTACGCCTCGACGACGTGACCGGCGGGATCGACTGCGTCGTCTTCGCCGCGACCTACAAGACCGCCGCCGCGCTCTGCGCCGTCGACCGGATCCTGATCGTGCGGGGACGGGTCGACCACAAGGAGGGCGAGACGAAGCTCGTCGCGTCGGAGATATCCGCGTTCGAGTCCGTCGCCGTCAAGCGTGAGGTCAGGCTTCGGATCGATGCGACGCAGGCGCAGGCGGGGATGATCCACGACCTCGCCGCGCTGATCCGTGACTTCCCCGGCGAGAGCCCCGTGCTTCTCGACTGCGTCACCTCCCAGGGGAACGTCGCGTACGCCCTCGGCCCGGAGTACCGGGTCGCACCTGAGCCAAACTTCTACGCCGAGGTTCGCGCCCTGCTCGGCGAGGCCGCGCTTCCGTAGCCCGCACCGTCCGCGGCAACTCGTTAATTCTCCGTAAATCCTTGCCCCAACGGGCAATCGACTAGACCCGTCTGTTCGTTTCACCGAATACATTGATGTATCGGACAGGAGGACGAGACCATGTCTGCGGCAGAGCTCCACACGGAACTGAGTGAGACCGAGCGCGTCGAGCGCTGGCGGGCCGAGGCGCTGGAACGGGCCGGATACGACATCGTCGTCGCGGCAGAGCTCGCCGCGCGGACAGACGTCGACCTGCACCGGGCTCTTGCGCTCGTTGAACAGGGCTGCCCGCCCGAGATCGCCGTCCGGATCCTCGCCTAGAGGTCAGGTCACACCGGGATGCCCGTCACGGCAGAATGCCTGTCGATGACGGCGCTCCTCGGTTTCATTCCATCGCCGTCGAGCGGGATCCTGAAGCTCGGGCCGCTCGGAATCCATCTCTACGGCGTCACGCTCCTTGTGGCGATCCTCGCGTGCGTGTGGCTGACGACGCGGCGCTGGCAGGCGCTCGGAGGCGACGGCGACCTCGTCGTGCGCGTTGCGGTCTGGGGGGTCGGCTTCGGGGTTGTCGGTGCTCGCCTCTACCACGACCTCACCTCCTGGGACACCGTCTCGTCACCGAAGTGGAAGGGCATCTTCGCCGTCTGGGAAGGCGGCCTCGGGATCTGGGGCGGTGTCCTCTTCGGGACACTGGCCGGTGTGGTCGTCGTGCGGCGGGCGGGCGCCCGCCCGCTTCTCTTCATGGAGGCGATCGCACCGGGGATGCTCCTTGCTCAGGGGATCGGCCGCGTCGGGAACTGGTGGAACCAGGAGCTCTACGGGAAGCCGACGAGCCTCCCGTGGGGGCTGAAGATAGACAGCGCGCACGTCGATCCGGCGTACATCCAGTTCCACACTTTTCAGCCGACCTTCCTCTACGAGCTGCTCTGGAACCTCGCCGGAGTCGTGCTCTTGCTGTGGGTTGCCCGCCGGTTCACGCTCCGGCCACCGGCGCTCTTCTCGCTGTATGTCGCGTACTACTGCTTCGGCCGCTTCTTCGAGGAGCTGCTGCGGATCGACAAGTCCGCTCACCTGCTCGGGCTGCGCCTGAACGCCTGGGTCTCCCTGGTCTGCTTCGCGCTTGCAGCAGCGTTCTTCCTCCGCTGGCAGCTCTTCGGGCGGGACGGCGGGACGCCCCGCGTTTCGAGGCGCGAGCGGAAGCAGCACGACCGGCATCTCCACCCTCCGGAAGGCCCAAAGATGGCCATTCCGAAGGGCCGCGTCCGATAGCGCCGATACGTTTGGCGCCGTGGCAGCGGCACTCATGGTCGGTGAGCTTGAGCTCGACCTCGACGCGTTCGAGGGGCCGTTCGACCTCCTCCTGACGCTCGTGCTCCGCGACGAGCTCCCCCTGGCCGAGGTCGACCTTGCCGAGATCGTGATCGCGTTCCTCCAGCGGCTCTCGGAGCGCGACGAGCTCGACGTCGAGGCCTGCGGCGAGTTCCTGGTGCTGATCTCGGCTCTGCTCGAGCTGAAGGCCCGAGGGCTCTTCCCGGAGGAGGACGCCGAGCTCTCCGAGCTCGAGCCTGAGGAGGCAGCCGAGGAGCTCGCACGCCGTCTTGCGGCCTACCGCCGCGCCAAGGAGGCCGCCGAGTGGCTCTCGGATCGTCTCGCGGAGTCGCAGGACCGGTTCTTCCGGCTCGGCCCCGCACCCTTTGCCCCTCTGCGGCCGGAGCCGACGTTCGCCCAGCAGGATCCAAACCGGCTCGCCGACGCTCTGCGGGGCCTTGCCGTCGAGCCGCCGCCGCTCTCGACCGCCCATATGGCGCTCCAGTTTCCACCGCTCGGGCAGTACATCGAGCGCTGGCGCACGTTGCTTCGTCGCCGCGCGCTCGTCGATTTCGAGCAGGAGGTGGCCGGGCTCTCGCGTGTCGAGATCGCCGTTGCGTTCCTTGCGCTCCTCGAGCTTCGCAAACAGAACGAGCTGACGCTTGCACAGGCGTCTCCGTTTGCTCCGATAAGGATCTCCCGTCTATCCAGCGAAAGGAGTCTGTCGTGGACCGCCCACTCCGCCTGATCTCGACAAATCCCGTCGACGAACTCGCGCGCACCGTCGAGGCTGTCCTCGTCGTCGCATCCCAGCCTCTGTCCGTCGACGAGCTTGTCGACGCAACCGAGGACAGCCCGGAGCGCGTTGAAGCTGCGCTCGAGCTGCTCGGCGAGCGGTTTCGTGAGGGACGGTCGGGGATCGTGCTCGAGCATGTCGCCAACGGCTGGGGCTTCCGCGCCTCTCGTGACGCCGCCGCTGCGTGCGCCCGGCTCTACGAGCGCCCGGTCGAGCGTGGTCTCAGCCAGGCCGGTCTCGAGACGCTCGGCATCGTCGCGTACCTCGGCCCCTGCACCCGGCCGGAGATCGCTCGGATCCGCGGCGTGAACGTCGACGGCGTTGTCGCCGGTCTCGTCGAGCGCGGGCTTCTCTCCGAGGCTGGCCGCGAGGCCGAGTTCGGCGCTCTTCGCTACAGGACGACACCGCTCTTCGAACGGATCTTCGGGCTCGAGTCGCTCGCCGCGCTACCGCGGCTCGACGATCTCGGCGACGACGTTGCCGAGATCCGCGAGCGTCTCGAAACCGTCGCCGAGAAGCGCCCCGCCTGAGACCCGGTCGCCCCTGAAAGACACAAGCGACGGAGCCGGAGCCTTGGGGGAAGGCTGTACCGTCCGGCTCCGCCGCAAGGAGGGCGAATCGCGTCTGTACCCGGGATCCTGCCCCCACGCGCATCCTCGGCCATCCGTGCATCCACCGAAGCGCAGGTGCGGCGAACTACCGCACCGGCACCTACCGCTACGGTTTGGTCGACCAGCAGGCCGGGTGAACGATGGGGAGGACTCCTTTGGCGGATTCGGAGCAACTGATTGATGTCTCGGAGGCGACGTTCACGACCGACGTCCTCGAGCGCTCGTCTCAGACCCCGGTGCTCGTCGACTTCTGGGCCGACTGGTGCAAGCCGTGCAAGCAGCTCACCCCTGTGCTCGAGGCGGCGATCGAAGGGCGGAGCGTCGTGCTCGCCAAGATCGACGTCGACGCGAACAAGGAGCTCGCGACGCGGTTTCAGGTCTCGGGCATTCCGGCGGTGAAGGCGTTTCGTAACGGCCAGGTCGTCGCCGAGTTCGTCGGCGCGAAGTCGCGGGTCGCAGTTGACGCGTTTCTCGACGAGCTCACGAAGCCGCCGGTCGCCGAGTCGCTCGACGATCCCGGGCTCGCCGAGCTCCTGCGAGCGGGCGACTACCAGGCGGCGTTCGAGATGCTGCTCACACGCGCGCAGGATCCCGCGGAGCGCGACGAGGCGCGTCGCGTGATGGTCGAGCTGTTCACCGAGATCGGGCAGGCGCACGAGCTCTCCATCGCCTATCGCAAGCGCCTCGCGACGCTCTTCTACTAGCAGTGCGGCTGAACGCCTGGCTCGCCCGCGCGGGCGTCGCGTCCCGACGGGGGGCCGACGAGCTGATCAAGGCAGGCCGCGTCACCGTGAACGGGACTCCCGGGCAGCTGAACACGTTCGTCGCCTCGACCGACAGGGTCGAGCTCGACGGCGAGCTCCTCTCGAAGCAGAAGGTCGCCTACGTCCTGCTACACAAGCCGGCCGGTGTCGTCACGACCGCCCGTGACCCCGGGGGCCGCCCGACCGTCGTCGGTCTCGTCGACCACGCCTCACGGGTCGTTCCGGTTGGGCGGCTTGACGTCAACACGACAGGCGCGCTCCTGCTGACAAACGACGGTGACCTCGCCCATCGACTCGCCCACCCACGCTACGAGGTCGACAAGGTCTACGTCGCCGACGTCTCGGGTGACCCGTCCCCCGAGACGATCGACCGCCTCGCGCAAGGGATCGAGCTCGACGACGGGCCTACCGCACCGGCGAAGGTTCGGCGCCTCGGCCCCGGGCGCATCGAGCTGACGATCCACGAGGGGCGCAACCGTCAGGTACGGCGGATGCTCGAGACGGTCGGCCACCCGGTCAGGCGGCTGCACCGCTCCGGCTACGGGCCGCTCTCGATCGCCGGGCTCGCCCCGGGCGAGTGGCGCGAGCTCACGCGCGACGAGATCGACGCGCTACGCGGGTAGGACGAAGCCCATGCGCTCGATCATCGCGCGCAGGGTCGGCGCCGCAGTCTCGCGTGCCTTGTCGGCTCCGAGGGCGAGGAGCCGGGTCAGCTCGGCTGGATCGTTGCGGAGCTCGGTGTACCGCGACTGGATCGGAGCCAGCAGGTCGACGACAACATCCGCCACGTCCGACTTGAACTGACCGTACCCGCCGCTCGCGTACCTCACCTCGATCGCTCCCGCCGTCTCGCCGGTCGCAACGCTCATGATGTCGATCAGGTTCGTGACACCCGGCTTGTCGTCGCCGCGGCGCACCTCGCTGCCGGAGTCCGTCACGGCGCTCTTGACCTTCTTGCGAATCACCTCGGGTGGGTCGAGCATCAGGATCGTCCCCTGTGGCGTCCCGCCGGTCGTCGACATCTTCTTCGTCGGCTCCTGCATGTCCATGATCCGCGCGCCCGTCTCGGGGAACACCCCTTCGGGAACCACGAACGTCTTGCCGAACCGGGCGTTGAACCGCTCCGCGATGTCGCGAGCGAGCTCGAGGTGCTGGCGCTGGTCGTCACCGATCGGAACGCGGTCGGTCTGGTAGAGCAGGATGTCGCCGGCCATCAGGATCGGATAGGTGAACAGTCCGGCCGAGACGAACTCCTGGCGCTCGCCCTTGTCCTTGAACTGGGTCATTCGCCCGAGCTGGCCGTAGCTCGCAACTGCCGAGAGCAGCCAGGCCGCCTCGGCGTGCGCCGTCACGTGGCTCTGCAGGAACACCGTCGAGCGGGCCGGATCGAGGCCTGTCGCCAAGAGGAGAGCGGCCAGGTCGAGGCTTCGCTCGCGCAGGTCGCGCGGGTCGTAGTCGACAGTGATCGAGTGGAGGTCGACGATGCAGAAGAAGGCCTCGCCCTGCTCCTGCGTCGCGGCGTACTGACGGAACCCGCCCGAGTAGTTACCGAAGTGCTTTGCGCCTGTTGGCTGGATGCCGGAGAAGATCCGCATTGCACCGAGCTTATCCGGGACCGCTGTCCCTACACTGAGAGGCGTGGCCATCGTCGATTCGACCTGGTCCCCGTCCTCGTGGCGGGGCTTTGAGGCGCTCCAGCAGCCAGAGTGGCCCGAAGTCGCACGGTCCGATGACGTTCTCCGTCGTCTCCGGGCGCTGCCGCCGCTTGTCTTCGCGGGGGAGGCACGTCAGGTGCAGGGTGCGCTCGCCGAGGTTGCGGCCGGCCGCGCCTTCATGCTCCAGGCGGGCGACTGCGCCGAGTCCTTCCATGACTTCGAGCGCCTGACCCCTTCCGGGGCGGCCTACTCGGCCGTCTCGATCCGTGAGCGGCTGAAGATCCTGCTCCAGATGGCTGCGGTCCTCACCTACGGCTCCGCGCTGCCGGTGCTGAAGGTTGGCCGGATCGCAGGCCAGTTCGCCAAGCCGCGTTCGGCACCGACCGAGCGCAGCCCCGAGGGTGACATTCCGGTCTTTCGCGGCCACATGATCCACGACGACGCGGCCACCGCCGCGGCCCGGGTGGCCGATCCCGAGCGGATGCTCCAGGGCTACCACTACGCCGCAGCCACGCTCAACCTCGTTCGGGCATTCACAAAGGGCGGCTTCGCCGACCTGACGCAGGTGCATGCGTGGAACCAGGACTTCGTTGCGAGCTCTGCTCAGGGCCAGCGTTACGAGCAGCTCGCGTCCGAGATCGAGCGGGCGCTCGGCTTCATGGCTGCCTGCGGGATCGACCTCGCCGCGACGCCGCAGCTGCACCAGGTCGACGTCTGGACAAGCCACGAGGGGCTGCTGCTCGACTTCGAGGAGGCTCTGACGCGCCGCGACTCGTTCACGGGCGACTGGTACGACTGCTCGGCCCACATGCTCTGGGTCGGCGACCGCACGCGCCAGCTCGACGGCGCGCATATCGAGTTCTTCGCCGGCGTGCGCAACCCGATCGGCGTCAAGCTCGGCCCCGATACGACCCCCGAGGAGGCCGTCGAGCTCTGCGCGCGCCTCGATCCCGACCGGATCCCCGGACGACTCACGCTGATCGCGCGGCACGGAGCAGAACGGGTCGAGGAGCTCCTCCCGCCGCTCCTGCGCGCGGTGCGCGCCTCGAAGCATCCCGTCGTGTGGGTCTGCGACCCGATGCACGGCAACGGCTTCACCACGACCGGCGGCCGCAAGACCCGTCACTTCGACGCGATCATGACCGAGATCGGCGGGTTCTTTGCAGCCTGTCGTGCCGAGCGCATCTGGCCGGGCGGTGTTCACCTCGAGTACACGGGCGAGGACGTCACCGAGTGCCTGGGCGGCTCCGAGGATCTCGGCGAGGACCAGCTCGACGACCGCTACGAGACGCTCTGCGACCCGCGTTTGAACGGGCGCCAGTCGCTCGACCTGGCATTTCGCCTGGCCGAGCTGATGCGGCGGTAGGGGTGGCCGTCACGCGTCTTGCAATTGTCGGCACCGGGCTGATCGGTGCCTCCGTGGGCCTTGCTGCGCGCACGAAGGGCATCACCGTCACCGGCTGGGATCCTGATGACCGCGCGCTCGCCGCTGCCGCCGGTGCTGGCGCGCTCGAGCCGAGGGGGTCGCTCGACGCCGCCGTTGACGGCGCAGAGCTCGTGCTCGTCGCGGCTCCGATCGCGGTGCTGCCGGAGCTCGTCGTCTCGGTGCTTGCTGCGACCGGGGACGAGACGACGGTGACCGATGTTGGCTCGACCAAGGCGAGCGTCATGGCAGCTGCGGGCTCACCCCGGTTCGTCGGTGGCCATCCGATCGCAGGCAAGGAGGCCCACGGGGCCGAGCACGCCACCGCAGAACTCTTCGATGGGGCGACGTGGTTCCTCGCGTCCATGCCCGAAACGGACCCCGAGCGCTACGCGCTCGTCCACGGGTTCGTCGCCGACCTCGGCGCCTACCCGCAGGGCATCGCCCCCGACGTCCACGACCGGCTTGTCGCCCTCACGAGCCATGTCCCGCACGTGCTCGCAAACGTGATCGTCAACCAGGCGGGCGCTCGTCGGATCGAAGGCTACGAGCCACTCGCCAACGCGGGCGGCTCGCTCCGCGATATGACGCGGATCGCCGGCGCGAACCCTCATCTCTGGGGCGAGATCTTCCTCGACAACGCCGACGCGGTCCGCGACGAGCTCGCCGAGCATCGGCGTCGGATCTCCGAGGTCGAGGCGGCGCTCGAGCGCGGCGACGCCGACTTCCTCGGCAGCTGGATCGGTGAGGCCGCTCGCAACCGCCGCCGGATGCTCGACGTCGCCTACGGCGACGCCGGTCTGCTTCAGCGAGTGCAGGTCCACGTCGCCGACCGGCCGAACGTGCTCGCCGAGATCACGCAGGCCTTCGGGGCAGAGCGCATCAACATCAGCGACTTCGAGCTCGAGCACGTCTCGCCGGAGCGCGGCGGCACGCTCACGCTGCTCGTGGCGGGCGAGGGTGAGGCCGCTCGGGCCGCGACCCTCCTCGAGGGCCTTGGCTACGGCGTCGCGGTATCGGCGGTGCTCGATGAGGCCTGAGTTCCTCAAGATCGAGCCGGCGTCGGTCGTCGACGGTCACATCGCCGTTCCCGGCGACAAGTCCGTGTCGCACCGGGCGCTTCTGATCGGGGCCCTCTGCGAGGGGGAGACCCGCGTCAACCGCTGGGGGCGGTCGGGTGACACCGAGTCGACGCTCTCGGTCGTCCGGGCGCTTGGCGTTCGGGTCGATGAGCACGACGAGGACACGCTGACCGTCCACGGAGTCGGCCTCCGAGGGCTCCGCGCCCCGGAAGGGCCGCTCGACTGCGGCAACGCCGGGACGCTCGCCCGGCTCGTCTCGGGGATTCTCTCGTTCCAGGAGGGGCGGTTTGAGCTGGTCGGCGACGAGTCGCTCTCGCGCCGCCCGATGGGGCGCGTGGTCGACCCGCTCTCTGCGATGGGAGCTGCGATCCAGACGACCGAAGGCTGCCTGCCGCTCACGATCGAGGGCGGCGCGCTCCACGGCATCGACTACACCCTCCCGGTTGCAAGCGCCCAGGTGAAGTCGGCGATCCTGCTCGCGGGTCTCGGCGCAGGCGGCCCGACGACCGTGCGGGAGCCCGCCGCGACACGCGACCACACCGAGCTGATGCTCGAGGCCGCAGGGGCGACCGTGACGCGCCGTCCCGACCACGTCACGGTCGAAGCGGGCGGCACGCTCCGTCTCGACGAGGTGCTTGTCCCGGGTGACATCTCGTCCGCCGCACCGTTCCTCGTCGCCGCGTGTCTGATGCCTGGATCGAGTGTGACCGTGCACGACATCGGGCTCAACCCGCGCCGCGTGGGCCTGCTCGCCGTGCTCGAGCGGATGGGGCAGCGAGTTGCGATCTTCGACAAGCGGCGCATCGCCGGCGAGCTGATCGGGTCCGTCGAGGTGTCGGCGATGCCGCTCGTGGCCACCCGGATCGAGGCGGCCGAGGTGCCCCGGCTCGTCGACGAGCTGCCGCTCGTCGCGCTGCTCGGAGCGTTCGCGCACGGCACCACCGAGATCACCGGGGCCGAGGAGCTGCGGGCGAAGGAGAGCGATCGCGTAGACACCGTCACCACCGCGCTGCGTGCGATCGGCGTTCACATCAAGGCGCGCCCGGACGGGTTCACGATCCGTGGGGTTCCGACCCGTCCGCGCGGTGGCACGATCGACGCGGCCGGCGATCACCGCATCGCGATGCTCGGCGCCGTCGCCGGTCTCGCGTCGCGCGAGGGTGTGCGGCTGATGGGGGCCGAGACCGTGGCGATAAGCTTCCCAGGCTTCTTTGACCTCCTCGATACTGTGACCCAGCGATGATCGTCGCGATCGATGGCCCGGCCGGCGCCGGCAAGAGCACCGTCGCCCGCGCACTCGCAGACCGGCTCGGATTTCGCTATCTGGACACGGGCGCGATGTACCGCAGCCTCACCTGGCTTGCGCTCCAGCGCGGCCTCCCGCTCGGCGAGGGGCACGCTCTCGGTGAGCTCGCCCGCGATTTTCCGATCGAGTTCGACGACGGTGGCCGTGTGCGCATCGACGGCACCGACGTCACCGCGGCGATCCGCCAGGTGCGGGTCGACCGGATGGTCCCGGTCGTCGCCGCGCACTCCGAGGTTCGCGACGTCATGCGCGACCGCCAGCGCGAGCTCGGACACGAGGGCAACGTCGTGATCGAGGGCCGCGACATCGGTACCGTGGTCGCTCCGGACGCCGAGGTGAAGGTCTACCTCGTCGCGAACCCGAACGTTCGCGCTCTTCGTCGCCAGGCCGAGCGGCCCGAGATTGGAGCCGACGCGCTTGCGACCGACCTGAAGCTCCGCGACGAGTCCGATCGAGTTCGGATGCAGCGCGCGGACGATGCCGTCGAGATCGACACGACCGACCTTGAGATCGCAGACGTGATCGCGCGGATCGAGGAGCTTGTTCGCGCCCACGGGGCCGCGAGCTGATGGGTTACGGAGACTTCGCCTGGAGGACGTCGAGGGGCTGGATCTCCCCGCTTGTCAAGGCTCTCGCCCGGCCGCGGGCATACGGCCTCGACCGGTGGCCGCTCGAGGGCGGATGTGTTCTTGCGATCAACCACCTCGCCTGGATCGACATCGGCGTCGTTGGTGCGCTCTCGCCGCGGAACATCAACTACGTCGCGAAGACCGAGCTCCGCGGCGTGCCGGGTCTCGGAAAGTTCCTCGCCTGGCACGGGATCATCAGCGTGAAGCGAGGCCAATCCGACCGGGATGCGGTGCGTCAGATGCGCGAGTTCACCGCGGCCGGACGGTCGATCGGTGTGTTCGTGGAAGGCACCCGTCAGAAGTCCGGCAGGCCCGGAAAGGCGCAACCCGGCGCAGCGATGGTCGCAATCAAGGAGAATGTCCCCATCGTGCCGATTGCCATCTACGGCACCCAGTTCTGGAAGGTGGGCAATTTTGCCCCCTGCTCGCTCGCCGTCGGTGAGCCTTTCTCGCTTGAGAGCTACCCGCGCGGGGGCGCTGGCTACAAGCACGCGAGCCTCGAAATCGAGCGCCGCCTGACCGTCCTCTTCGACTGGCTCGCGGACGTTCATGCCCGCGGCCGCGCCCGCGTCGAGACGCCGCCGATTTGACGACCGAGCCCACAGGCCCGCTCGATCCCGAGGAGTTCTCCGACGCCGACGATCCGTTCGACGCCGACGACTCGTTCGAAACCGACGAGTCATTCGAGGGCGACGCCGCGTTTGAGAGCGTCGTCCCGGCGGCTGATCCGGCCGACGACGAGCTCGTCGAGGGCGAGGCGGAGCTCGAGCTGCCGGCGCCGATCGAGGAGACCGAGATTCTCGGCACCGTGGCGATCGTCGGGTTCCCGAACGTCGGCAAGTCGACGCTGATCAACCGCCTGACGGCGTCCCGTGCAGCCGTCGTTCACGACACGCAGGGCACGACCCGCGACCGCAAGGAGCTTGTCTGTGAGTGGTCGGGCAAGCAGTTCATGCTCGTCGACACGGGCGGTCTCGACATCGCGGGCAAGGATGCGATCACCCGCGCGATCGCGCTTCAGGCCCGTGCGGCGCTGAAGGAGGCCGACCTCATCCTCTTCGTCGTCGACGCACGGGCCGGGATCACCCCGGGCGACTACGAGCTCGCCGAGATCCTCCGCAGCGTCGACCGGCCGGTGCTCGTCCTCGCAAACAAGATCGACGACCCCGGCCAGGACTCGCTCGCGCTCGAGTTCCACCGGCTCGGTCTCGGCGACCCGATCCCCGTCTCGAGCCTCCACGGCACCGGAACGGGTGACCTGCTCGACGTCATCGTCGAGAAGCTCGAGGACATCGGGGCAACGCGCTCGATCCCCGGCGACGAGGCGATCCGCGTGGCGATCCTCGGGCGGCCGAACGTCGGCAAGTCGTCGCTCTACAACGCGCTCCTCGGGGTCGAGCGGACGATCGTGTCGGAGGTTCCCGGTACGACGCGTGACTCGATCGACACCGTGATCCACCACGACGGCAGGACGTTCATCCTCGTCGACACCGCCGGCCTTCGGCGCAAGCGCAAGCAGCGCCAGGGCATCGACTTCTACTCGGAGCTGCGCGCGCTCGAGACCGCGGAGCGGGCCGACATCGCACTCGTGCTGATCGACTCGTCGGAGGGCATCGTCGAGGGTGACCTTGCCGCCGCTGATGTTGCGCGGAAGTCGCAGTGCTCCACGCTCGTCGTGCTCTCGAAGTGGGACCGCTCGCAGGTCGTGATCGAGGACGTTCGGCCCGAGCTGCAGCGCCGACTCCGCCAGCGCCCGCCATTCCTGACGACGTCGGCGACGACCGGACGCGGGATCACGCGCGTGCTGGACATCGTGGCCGGGCTCTACGACAAGCACGCAGGCCGGATTACCACGGGTGAGCTCAACCGCTTCCTGGCCGAGCTCAAGGAGGCCCGTCAGCCGCCGTCCAAGGGCAACAAGCGTCTGAACCTGCTCTACGGAGCGCAGGTTTCGACCCGTCCGCCGCGCTTCCGCTTCACGGTCAACGATCCGGGACTGATCACGCGGGACTACGGCTACTGGGTCGAGAACGAGCTGCGCGCGCGGTTCCATCTGGAGGGGGTACCGGTCGCAATCGACTTTCGGAGGCGTCCGTGAAGGCCGTCGTCATCGGTGCCGGATCGTGGGGCACCGGCTTCGCACGGCTGCTCGCTGATCGTGGGCATGACGTCACGCTGGCGACGCACTCCGCCGCTGACGCCGAGACGATCACCCTGACCGGGCGCAACCCTCGGTACCAGGAGGCGATCGACCTGACCGGCATCGCCGCGAGTTCGATCTCCGACGCTCCCGTTGCCGACACCGACCTCGTCGTCCTCGCCGTACCGAGCCGTGCGTTTCGTTCCGTTGCCGACTCGCTCGGCGGTACCGCTCCGGTGTTGAGTCTGACCAAGGGGCTCGATCCCGAGACGGGCGCGCGCCTCTCGACGCTTGTCCGCGGCCGCTCCGTCGCAGTGCTCTCCGGCCCGAACATGGTCGACGAGATCGTCGCCGGCCTTCCGTGTGCTGCCGTGATCGCGAGCGAGGACGAGACGCTCGCCGACATGCTCCAGCATGCGATCAACTCGACGCTCTTCCGCGTCTATCTGAACGACGATCTGACAGGGATCGAGCTCTGCGCGGCGGCCAAGAACGTCATCGCCCTCGCCGCCGGTGCCGTCGACGGGCTCGGGCTCGGGGATAACGCCAAGGCGGCCCTTGTCACGCGCGGCCTCGTCGAGATGGCGCGGCTCGGGGAGACGCTCGGCGCCGACTCCGAGACGTTCTTCGGTCTCGCCGGGATGGGTGATCTGTTCGTCACCTGCTGGCACCCGAGCGGCCGCAATCGCCGCGCGGGCGAGCTGATGGGCCGTGGTGCGAGCCAGGACGAGGCGCTTGCCGCAATCGGTCAGACGGTGGAGGGTCTCACCACCGCACCGGTGCTTCGGAGCCTCGCGCGCAAGCACGGGATCGAGATGCCGATCACCGAAGGTGTCTGCGCCGTGCTGGACGGCCAGCCGATCCACGAGCTCGCCGGCGAGCTGATGGGGCGCAAGCCGACCGACGAGTAGGCGTGCCGCACCCCCGGGGGTGCCGCTAGGGTTCCGCGAATGGCCGCCAGGTCGTTCTCATTCACGTCGGAGTCAGTCACCGAGGGACATCCCGACAAGGTCGCGGATCAGGTCTCGGACTCCGTCCTCGACGCAGTCCTCGCCGATGACCCGATGGGCCGTGTCGCGTGCGAGACGCTCGTCACCACCGGACTGGTCGTCGTTGCAGGCGAGATCACGACATCGACGTACGTTGACATCCCGCGCCTCGTGCGTGAGCGGATCACGAGCATCGGCTACACGCGTGCCAAGTACGGGTTCGATGCAGACACGTGCGCCGTCATGGTGGCGATCGACGAGCAGTCACCGGATATCGCGCAAGGTGTCGACACTGCCTTCGAGGTTCAGCACGGCGCGACAGACACCGACCCGCTCGACCGTGTCGGCGCCGGCGACCAGGGGCTGATGTTCGGGTATGCGACGAACGAGACGCCGGAGCTGATGCCGCTCCCGATCATGCTCGCGCACAAGCTTGCCCATCGCCTCGCCGAGGTACGCAAGGCGGACATCCTTCCGTACCTGCGGCCCGACGGGAAGACGCAGGTGACCGTCCGCTACGAGGTCGACGACAACGGTCGCCAGACGCCGGTTGAGATCGAGCGGGTGCTCGTCTCGACGCAGCATCGCGAGGGCGTTGACATTGCGGGGCGGATCAAGCCTGATCTGATCGAGCACGTGATCGAGCGCATCCTCCCGAAGGACCTCTACGACCCGAAGCGCTTCTCTGACAACGACTTCGTCTACGTGAACCCGACCGGCAAGTTCGTGATCGGCGGCCCGATGGGTGACGCTGGCCTGACCGGGCGCAAGATCATCGTCGACACCTACGGCGGCGCAGCACCGCACGGCGGCGGCGCCTTCTCAGGCAAGGATCCGACGAAGGTCGACCGTTCGGCTGCCTACGCGGCGCGCTACGTGGCCAAGAACGTCGTCGCGGCCGGTCTCGCCGACCGCTGCCAGATTCAGGTGGCCTACGCGATCGGCGTCGCACGTCCCTTCTCGATCCTGGTCGAGTGTTTCGGGACTGAGCACGTTCCGGTCACGAAGATCGAGGAGCTCGTGAACGAGCACTTCGATCTTCGCCCCGCCGCGATCCTGCGCGACCTTGACCTGCGGCGTCCGATCTACGTGAAGACCGCCGCGTATGGCCACTTCGGCCGCGAGGACGCCGAGTTCACGTGGGAGCTGACCGACAAGGCTGCCGGCCTCCGCGCCGCCGCTGGCCTCGCGCCAGCCGTCTAGTCGGCGTACCTCTCGCCGTCACACATCCGTCACGCTGCCTGGCACCGGGACATCGCTCCTCGGGGCGGGTCGTTCGATCAGGTCGTTCGAACGAAGAGGCCCGCGGCGGCCTTCTCGGCGATCGTCCGCCGCTGGCCGGCGACGGTGATCGTGATCGCTCTCTCGGCGTCAGGTGCCGACTCGATCGCGACCTCGGTATTCGGGACAAAGCCCTCGGCGTAGAACCAGTGCAAAAGGTCGCCGTCGTGCTCCGCGAGACGCACGATGGTCGCGCGTGTACCGGGGGCGAGCGCGGCGAGCGGAGTTAGCTCGAGGTTCTCCGTCTGCTCGAACACCGTGTCGACCGGCCAGCCATGCGGGCAGCGGTCGGGGTGACCGAGCTTCTCATCGATGCGCTCGATCATGTCGTCGGTGAACGTGTCGCCGAGCTCGTCTGCATGGACATGCGACTCGGCCGGGGTGTACCCCATGAAGTCCGTCAGGAGTCGCTCGATGATGCGGTGCTTGCGCACGACATGCTCGGCACGGGCGCGACCGCTCGCGGTGAGGATCGCCTCCTTACGCTCTCCACGCTCCACGAGTCCCTCCGCCTCAAGACGCTTCAACATCTCACCCGCCGAGGCCCGTGAGACGCCGAGCATCTCGGCGATCCGAGACGACAGCGTCGGAACGTCCGTATCCTGAGGGTGGTACTCGCCGATCGGGAAGGCGAGGAAGTAGATCGTCTCGAGGTAGTCGTCGACAGAGTGCCCCGGAGCCATCGAAGCGACAGCCTACCGTGGTATGCTTGCCTCTCCTGTAAGGCAGACCTTACTTAATGGGAACCGCTCAGACTCTCCTCCTCGGCGCCATCGCCGGCATCACGATCTTCATCGGACTGCCGATTGCCCGCGTTCGCGGTTTGAGGATGGGAGCCAAGGCGGGCATGTCCGCCCTCTCGACAGGCATCCTCGTCTTCCTGCTCTGGGACGTGCTCTCCCACGGCGTCGCTCCGGTCGAGACATCGCTGAACGCGCACGACTGGGGGACGTTCACGCTCCGGACGACCCTCGCTCTCGTGGGGTTCGGGGTGGGGTACATGAGCCTCGTGTACTACGACTGGTGGCTGAAGTGTCGTCGAGCCTCACCGATGGTGGGCACTGGCGCTACGGCCGCCGACGAGGGCGCCGCGCCCGCCCCGCATCACATGTCACCGGCTCGGCGGCTCTCGCTGCTGATCGCTACCGGCATCGGCATTCACAACTTCGGTGAGGGGCTCGCAATCGGGCAGTCGGCCGCTGCAGGCGAGGTCGCGCTCGCCGTCGTCCTGATCATCGGTTTCGGTCTCCACAACATGACCGAGGGGTTTGGCGTCGTCGGCCCGCTCGCGGCCGACCCGGAGCTTCCAAGCTGGCGCTTCCTTGGTCTGCTCGGCTTGATCGGCGGGGCGCCGACGTTCATCGGGACCGCGATCGGCCATGTCTGGGTGAGTGTCTCGCTCGAGATCGTCTTCTTCGCCCTCGCCGGCGGCTCGATCCTCTACGTCGTCGGGGAGCTGCTCGCCGTCTGCCGCCGCTACTCGATGCCGATCGTGGTCGGCTGGACGCTGATGCTCGGTGTCGTCATCGGCTTCGCGACCGACTTCATCCTCACCGCCGCCGGCGGGTAGACCACCGCGCCGGATCGTAGGCTGTCGGCATGGGGGAGTTCTTCCACGCCGTCCGAGTCTTCGGCGATCAGCTCGCGGCCGTCCGCTGGGAGTACCTGGCTGTCGCGCTCGCCCTCGGTGTTGCAAAGCTCGTCTTCAGGGCGATCGCGTGGCGGACGATCCTGCGCGCGTCCTTCCCAGGCGAACGGCTCCGCTTCCGGAGCGTCTTCGGCGCGTACGTCGCCGGTGTCGGCGTCAACTCGATCGTTCCTGCGCGGGGCGGTGACGCCGTCAAGCTGTACCTGATCAAGCACCGTATTCCCGACGCGACGTACCCGACCTTGGCCCCGACGCTGCTTGCCGAGACCATGCTCGACATGGTCGTCGCGGGCGGACTGATGCTCTGGGCGTTCGCGATCGGCGTGCTCCCGACCCACCAGGTCTACGCGCACCTGCCGGCGGTCGACTGGCGCTTCTTCCTTCACCATTCCCGTGCGACCGAGATCGGCCTCGGCGTCACACTCGCTGTCGCGGTTGTTGCGCTGCTCCTGTTCATCGAACGCGGCGGCGACTTCCGGGCACGAGTCGCCCAGGGATTCGCGATCCTCGCCGATCCACCGCGGTTCCTTCGCGGGGTCGTGCTCCCACAGGCGATCGCCTGGGTGTTTCGCATCGCTGCCCTCTACTACTTTCTCCTCGCCTTCGATGTCCACGCGAGCGTCCACAACGCGCTCCTCGTCCAGGTGGTCGAGTCGCTTGCGACGCTCTTCCCCGCGACTCCGGGCGGTGCCGGAACGAAGCAGGGGCTCATCGTCTACATCTTCCGTGGGCAGGCACTCTCGGACAGCCTGCTGCTCGCGTTCAGCGTCGGGATGAACATTGCGAACGTCCTCTTCGGCCTCGTGCTTGGCTCCATCGCTCTGTTTGCGATGGCCCGAACGTTCTCGTGGCGAGGTCTGAAGCCTGTCCACGACGAGATCCCCTGACGCTGGCACTACCCTGGCTCGGGTGCCATACGCGTCTGTCTACCCGCTTCTGAACGCTCGCGCGATCGCGCGAGCGTTCACCTACGAGGTTGCCAACGACGTCGAGGTCGGTGCGATCGTGACCATCCCGTTTGGCCGCCAACGCGCCCGGGGGATCGTCGTCGCGATCCAATCGGAGGCGCCTGTCGGGATCTCGGCGGTGCCGATCGACGCGGTCGTCGGGCATGTCCCACCGGCGCTCGTCGAGCTTGCCCTCTGGCTCGCGGACTACTACGGCTCGACGCCGGCACGGGCGCTCGCGCTCGTCGCGCCGGAGATGCGAAAGCGCCGCAAGGTGCAGGAGCCGCCGGGCGAGGCGCAGTCGCTCGCCGGGGAGGACGAGCCGAGCGAGCTGATGCCGGAGCAGCGCACCGCCACCGATCGCATCGTGAGCGCGATCGACGCCGAAGGTGGAGCGACGTTCCTCCTCTACGGCCCGACCGGCTCGGGCAAGACCGAGGTGTACCTCCAAGCCTGTGCGGCAATCCTCGACCGCGGCCTCGGGGCGATCATCCTGGTGCCCGAGATCGCCCTCGCACCGCAGACGGTTGGACGTGTTCGGGCGCGCTTCGGTGACCGCGTCGCGATCCTCCACTCGGGTCTGACCGAGGCGCAGCGGCGTGACGAGCGCGAGCGGATCGGAAGCGGCGAGGCCCGCATCGTCGTCGGTGCCCGGTCGGCCGTGTTCGCGCCCGTCCGTGGCCTCGGCCTGATCGTGGTCGACGAGGAGCACGATGCCTCCTACAAACAGGACTCCGACCCTCGGTACGACGCCCGGACGATCGCGGCAAAGCGTGCGTCGCTCGAAGGGGCGGTCGCCGTCTTCGGCTCGGCGACACCGCGGCCCGAGAGCTGGGCACGCCTCGAGCGGCTCGAACTCGGTGGACGCGTCAAGGGCGAGCTGCCCCCCGTGCGGGTTGTCGACCTCCGGCGCGAGGCCGGCTACCCGCTCTCGGCGCCGCTCCTCTCCGAGCTGCGATTGCTCGCTGATCGAGGTGGCAAGGGGATCCTCCTGCTGAACCGCCGCGGCGTCGCTCCAGCCCTTCACTGCCGTGCGTGCGGGGCGACGATCCGCTGCCCCGACTGCGACGTCGCTCTCGTCCTCCACGGGGACTCCGGGCTGCGCTGTCACCACTGCGGCCACGCCGAGCCTGCGCCCGACGCCTGCCCTGTGTGCGCGTCCGCGGAGCTTGCACGGCTCGGCGCCGGAACGCAACGGCTTGAGCGTGAGCTCGCCGCCAACTTCCCCGAGCTCGAGCTGATCCGACTTGACGCCGACAGCGCGGCGAAGCCCGAGATCCTGACGGCTGCGCTGCGACGCTTCGCCGAGGCCGATCGGGTGATCCTGCTCGGCACCCAGATGGTCGCGAAGGGACACCACTTCTCCGGCGTCGATCTGGCCGCGGTCGTGGACGCCGACACGGCGCTCGCGATGCCCGACTTTCGTTCCGAGGAGCGGACGTTCCAGCTGATCACCCAGCTCGCGGGACGCAGCGGGCGAGACGCCCCGGGTCGCGTGATCGTGCAGACGTTCCAGCCGGACGCGAGGCCTGTCGTGTTCGCCGCCCGCCACGACGTCCGCCGGTTCCTCGACGAGGAGATCGAGCGGCGGCGTGACCTCGGTTACCCGCCGTTTCGCCACCTCGTGCGCATCGTCGTGTCCGGGCCCGCGCTTCGGCCGGTGCTGAAGGTGCTCGAAGAGATCCGCAACGGTCTGCCGGGCCACGACCTGCTCGGCCCGGCGCCGCTCCTGCGTCTTCGCGGCCGCTTCCGGGCTCAGCTCGTCGCCAAGACCGACCGACCACGCGCTGTCGCGACCCAGACGGCGGAGCTGCTCGCCGCCGCTGCTCCGGCGATGCGACGGGCCGGGCTCACGGCGGTCGTCGACGTCGATCCACAGTCGCTTTGACAGACCCCGTCGACGCGGCAGACTATGAGCATGAGCCCGGCCCCGATCAAGCGGCCTCGCGCGGAGGAGATCCTCGGCGAGTGGGGCGTCCGTGATGTCGCCCCGCCATCGCAGGCCGAACGCGAGCGCCTCGAGCGCGACCTCGAGATCGACACGCTGGTCGGCAAGCCGCTCCGTCGGCGCCTGCGGCTGTTCCGGACGGAGGGAGACAACTACCTGGCCTCGCTGGGCGGCCCGCTGCCGTACATGCGGCGTCTGAAGCAGATCGAGGAGGACACGGCAGATCACAAGCGGCGGCTCGAGGCGCTCTACGCCGAGCGCGGGTCCGACCCTGTCGCCTGGCGTGAGATCGTAGAGCGCTGGGACTTCGGGACCGTCAACGACCTGATCGACCGGCACAACCGCTTCTACCCGATCGAGGCCCATCTGCCAATGAATCCGCGGTCTCGCGACTTCGTGGAGATCGGCGGCCAGCCCTATCAGCGGGGGCTACTCGACGCCTCCTGGATCCTGACCCGCTTTCCCGCGTAGACTTCAACTCGCCTTGGCACACGATCACGATCACGACCACGACCACGACCATGACCACGGTCATGATCACGACCACGTCGAGGAGCTCGACGAGGCGACGATCGAGCGGATCAAGGAGCGCGAGCGCGACGAGGTTCGCCGCCACGCGCTGGCCCAGATCCGGCAGTACCCGGACGTCGCGTTGCGGATGGCCGCTCGCGAGGTTGTCGAGTTCGACGAGTACCTCGTCCAGCTCATCGAGCGGATGCAGCATCTGATGATCGACGCCCAGGGCGTCGGTCTCGCCGCGACCCAGGTCGGTGTGCTCCAGCGAGTCTTCGTCTTCGAACTCGAGGAGGGTGCGCCGCTTGCGGTCTGCAATCCGCGGTTCGTCGACGTCTCCAAGGACACAGACAGCGACGAGGAAGGCTGCCTCTCGCTCCAGGGTGTTCGCGTCCCGGTCGAGCGGGCGAAGAAGCTGAAGCTCGAAGGGAAGGATCCGACGGGCGAGGACGTCAGCTGGGAGCTCGAAGGGTTGAGCGCTCGCATCGTCCAGCACGAGCTCGACCACCTCGACGGCGTTCTGATCATCGACCGCACCGACGCCGAGAGCCGCAAGGAAGCGCTTGGCATCCTGCGGCCACAACCGGTCCTTCGCTAGCCAGATGCGTCTCGCCGTCGCCGCGACGGCCCCGTTCGGAGCGGACGTGCTCGAGCGCCTCGCTGCCCGGCACGAGATCGCCTTTCTCCTGACCCGCCCCGACGCCCCTCGCGGTCGCGGCCGCAAGGTCGGAGCCCCGCCGGCGAAGGAGGTAGCGGAGCGCCTCGGAATTCCTGTGCTCCAGCCGGAGCGGCCCGAGCTTTCACCGGACCGAGTGGACGCGGTCGTCGTGTGTGCCTACGGGCTGCTGATCCCTGCGGCGCTGCTCGAGCAGCGCCGCTGGCTGAACGTCCACCCGTCGATCCTTCCCCGCTGGCGTGGCGCCGCCCCGGTCGAGCGCGCGATCCTCGCGGGCGACACAGAGACCGGTGTCACGATCCACGAGACGGTCGAGGCGCTCGACGCGGGCCCGATCGCTGCGCAGGAGTCGTTCGCGATCGGCCCACTGGACGATGCCGGAGCGGTGTTTGCTCGCGCCGCCGAGGTGGCAGCTGCCTTGCTCGAGGAGGTGCTGGCTGCGCCGACGTTCACCCCGCAGGCCGATGAGGGCGTCACGTACGCCGACAAGATCACCTCGGCCGACCGCGACCTGGATCTCACGGATCCCGCCGGCTCGTGGCTGCGGGTGCGGGCACTCTCACCGCACATCGGAGCACGCACGGTCATCGAGGGTCGACCGCTGACGGTCTGGGAGGCGACGCTCGTCGACGGGAGGTTCGTTCCGACCGAGGTGCAGCCGGACGGCAAACGGCGGATGAGCTACGACGAGTTTCGCCGCGGGTTGCGTTGATCGCGCCCGCGCGCAGCGTCGCCGCCGAGGTCGTCAGGCGCGTCTTCGAGGAGGGTGCGTACACCGATCGCGCCTTCGCGACCGAGGCTGCGGCGCTCGACACGCGAGACCGGGGGCTCGCCCAGCGGATCGCCTACGGCACCGTCCAGCGTGTTCGCACGATCGACCACGGCATCGAGACGATCGGGAAGCGGCCGCTGCGCAAGCTCGACCCGCCGGTCAGAGCAGCGCTGCGCATTGCCGCCTACGAGTTCGGCTGGAGTGACACCCCGGCGCACGCGATTGCCGACGACGCCGTCGAGCTTGTCCGCAAGGCAAAGCTCGAGAGGGCGGTTCCCTTCACAAACGCAGTCGCCCGGCGGCTAGCTCAGGGGTTTCGTGGAATGGTCGCCTCTCTGCCCGAGGGAGCGCTCAAGCACTCGTACCCCGACTGGATCGCGGAGGTATGGGAGCGGGACTGGGGGACCGCCGAGTCGCTCGACCTGATGCGCGCCCAGAACGAGCCAGGCGAGCTCGCCGTGCGCTCCGTGGAGCCCGCGGGCGAGCCGACCGACATTCCAGGGGCGTGGCGGGTCGATCGGATCGACCGTGACGCGCTTGCAGCCGGCCAGATCTGGCCTCAGAGCCGCGGCTCGCAGCTTGCCGGGCTCGTCGTCGGCTCACAGGACGGCGAGCGAGTCCTCGACGCGTGCGCCGCGCCGGGCGGGAAGGCGACGATGCTCCGTGGCGCGGTGACGGCCGTCGAGCTGCATCCGGGCCGGGCTCGCGAGCTCGAGGAGAACGCACGTCGGCTGGGCGCGACGAACGTGCGGGTCGTCAACGTCGACGTGCGTGAGCTCGCCGAGCGCGACTTCGACCGAGCACTTCTCGACGCGCCCTGTTCCGGGCTCGGGGTGCTCTCGCGTCGTCCCGACCTGCGCTGGCGCTCGAAGCCGCTCGCTGCCCTCCAGTTGGAGCTCCTCCGGGCCGTCGCGGAGAGGACCAGGCCTGGCGGGACGATCGTCTACTCGGTGTGCACGTTGAACGCCGACGAGAACGAGGCGGTCGTCGATGCCTCGGGTCTCACCGTCGAGCCGCTCGGCGACGAGTGGCCGGGGTTCGTGCATCCCAAGCGGCCCGAGTTCCTACTCGCAACGCCCCACCGGCACCACACCTCGGGCTTCTTCATCGCCCGGCTCCGGGTCTAGACGTCGACGTCGACGTCGACGATCGGTCGCTCGTCCTCGGGCCGACGCGTCGGGCTATTCCACGGCAGGAGCGTGACCTCGGCGCCGCAGACGCCGGGTGCAAGGAAGACCGACTCGTCGTCGTCGGCGCTCCACCACAGCGTGCAGCCCCAGCCGTCGTCGCGGCAGGCAAGCCACCCCTCGCCGCCTGCGTCGGCGATGCGCTGCAGCAGGGCGACCGGGTCATGGTCGGGAACGACGGTAACCTCGAACTCGTAGGCGTACGGCTCACCCCAGTGGCGCTCCGCTTCGGTTTCGACCGTCGCGGTGACCGCAAGCTCGAGCAACGTCCGCTCGACCTGATCGGCGGCCCGCGCGGCCTCGATGCCGTCGGTGATGTCGGTCACGAGGTGGAGAACGACCATGTCGCGGCGCTCGTCCGGAACCGGCAGCGTCGCGACCGGGCGTCGGGCACCGCTCTCGTCCTCGCACAGACCGGTCGGTTCGAGCGCGTCCTCGGCGCGGGTCACAAGCGCGTTTCGACCATTCCCGCTGGTGATCCGGACGAGCACGGCCCAGCTCGATCCGTCGTCGGTCGGGCCTTCGATGTCGTCCACGACACCCTCGACCGGTGAGTCTGAGAACACGACGATCTCACCTGGATGGAACCGAGGTCTCATCGTGGGCAGACTAATGACCTGAGGGGCGCCTAAGATCGTCTCCGATGGCGTGGCACGACTGGATCCGCACGGTCGAGATCGAACCGGCTCTGGCCCGGGCTGATCCGAGGGCGCGCGAGGTGCAGGTCGAGGCGCTCCTCCGTACCGGCTGCCGGGTCTTCCACCTGGACGCGTCAGATGCCACGCCCGTCTGGGCCCTGGCGCCGCTCCTGCAGCGCTATGGCGGGGTTCTTGACGTTCATCTCCACGCCGTTGATCCGGTGGCACGGTTCGGCGAGCTCGCCGCGGCAGGTGCCCAGAGTGTCACGGTCGACCTCGGACTTGTGCCCGACGCGGCCGACGCTGTCGATGCCGCCCATCGAAACGGACTCCAGGCGGGGATCGCGCTGCGCCCTGGCGATCCCCCGTCGTCGGCGGCAGCGGCCGACATCGTCGTCGTCGACGCGCTCGACGTACGTCGGGTCGCAGCCGGGCTCCCGCTCGGCACCCGGATTCAGGCCGAGGGCGACGTGGACCACGACAACGTCGCCGATCTCTACGCAGCGGGGGCGACCCTGCTCGTCGTCGGCGAGCCCATCTTCTCGCGGGAGGATCTGCCGCGCGCCTACCGGCGGCTCGTCCAGGCGCTCGCATGACGCTCAGCAGGGCGATCGCACTCGCAGCCGAGGCCGCCGAGCGCGCGTATCCGAAGCCCACGGTCGGCGCCGTTGTCGTGCGCGACGGAGTGATCGTGGGGGAGGGAGTGACCGAGCCGGGCGGCCGCCATGCCGAGACGGTCGCGCTCGACGCCGCCGGCGATCGAGCGGCGGGAGCGACGATGTACGTCACGCTCGAGCCGTGCGCGCACTGGGGAACGACCCCGCCGTGTACCGAGCGGATCATCACAGAGGGCGTTGCTCGGGTCGTTGTCGGGTCTCGCGACCCGAATCCCGAGGCTGCCGGCGGGATCGAGAAGCTCATCGCGGCGGGGATCGACGTCGAGCTCGCCGACTGGCCGGAGGCGCGACGCCAGAACGAGGCGTGGCGAACATGGGTCGCGCGCGGCAGGCCGTTCGTCACGCTGAAGATCGCTCTGACACTCGACGGTCGCGTGGCGGTGCCGGGGCGTCGCTGGATCTCGGGCGAGGAGAGCAGGCTGCTCGTACACGAGCAGCGCGCCGCCTCGGACGCAGTCGCTGTCGGGATGGGCACCGTGCACGCCGACAGCCCGCGGCTCGATGCCCGCGGCGTACCGACCCCGAAGGGGCAGCCGCGGCGGCTCGTCTTCGGCCGAGGGCCGCTCCCCGAGGGCTGCGACCTCGAGCTCCTGGCGGGGCCACTCGCGCAGGAGCTCACTGCGCTCGCGGGCCAGGGCGTCCAGTCGCTGCTGCTCGAAGGGGGGCCGACGCTCGCCACGGCGTTCCTCGAAGCAGGCCTCGTCGACAAGCTCCTCATCTTCGTCGCGCCGGTCATCGCGGGCGACGGGCCGACGTTCACGCCGCGGCTAGGATCGGCGGCGGCACTGACCCACCTGGCCGCGCGTCCGGTCGGTGACGACGTTCTCCTCGAGGCCTATGTCCACGCACCCTGAGTTCCAGCGCACCGACGATGAGATCGTCACGCTCCTCTCGAACTGGCTGATGCAGAACATCGGCAACGACGAGCTGCGCAAGCGCGTCGAGGAGATCGGTACGGCGGAGCTGGCGCCGGCGCAGCGGGACGCGGTCCACGAGCTCCTCGCCACGCTCGGCGGCGCCTTTCCCGGCGAGCGTGGTGGCCTCGAGATGATCGTCCGCGAGACGATCGAAGCGCTCGCCTACGGCGAGTAGCGAGGGCCGCGAACAGTCGCTCGGTAGCCTTGGCTGCATGTTCACCGGAATCGTGCGAGAGGTCGGCCATGTCGTGGGACTCGTCGGCGCGAACGACGGGATGCGGATCGAGGTCGAGGCGCCCGAGACGGCACCACTGACCGCGCTCGGCGACTCGGTCTCGATCAACGGGTGCTGCCTCACGGTGGTCGCGGTCGGCGCCGGACGCTTCGCGTTCGAGGCCGTGCCCGAGACGCTCGCGAAGACGTCGCTTGACCGACTCGCTGCCGGGAGCCGCGTCAACGTCGAGCCGGCACTTCGTGCAGGCGAGCCACTCGGAGGCCACTACGTGCAAGGTCACGTCGACGGTATTGGGAGCGTCCGGTCGGTCGTTCCGGAAGGGGATGGCCGTCGACTGACAGTCGATGCGCCCGACGAGATTCTTCGCTACGTCGTCTCCAAGGGGTCGATCGCCGTCGAAGGGACGAGCCTGACGGTCGCTGCTGTCGACGAGTCCGGGTTCGCGCTCGCCCTGATTCCGCACACGATCTCGGCGACGACGCTCGGTGATCTGAAGGCGGGCGACACCGTGAACCTGGAAGCCGACGTGCTGGCCAAGTACGTTGAGCGGCTGCTCCCCGGTCGGTAGCTAGCCTTCACGGATGGTCACCGCCGCACCGTTCGTCACCGTTGAGGCGGCGATCGAGGAGATCCGTCAGGGTCGGTTCGTTGTCGTCGTGGACGATCCCGGCCGCGAGAACGAGGGCGACCTCGTCATCGCAGCGCAGTTCGCGACGCCCGAGACCATCAACTTCATGGCGACCCATGCGCGTGGGCTGATCTGCCTCTGTCTCACCGAGGAGCGCGCCGATGAGCTCGGCCTGCGCCCCATGACTGACCGCAACGAGGCTCCGCTCGGAACGGCCTTCACCGTCTCGATCGAGGCACGAGAGGGCGTCACGACGGGCATCTCCGCGGCGGATCGAAGCCACACGATCGAGGTGGCGATCGCACCGAATGCGAAGGCTCGTGACCTCGTCCAGCCTGGGCATATCTTCCCGCTGCGCGCCAGGCCGGGCGGTGTTCTCGAGCGGATCGGCCAGACCGAGGCCGCAGTCGACCTTGCACGTCTCGCAGGACTCAACCCGTCCGGCGTGATCTGCGAGATCATGAATGAGGACGGCACGATGGCGCGCGTCCCGGACCTCGTGCCCTATTGCGAGCATCACGGACTGACGATGATCACCGTCGCCGACATCGTCGAGTACCGCCGACGGCACGAGAAGCTCGTCGAGCGGCGCGTCTCGGTTCGCCTCCCGACCGACTACGGCGAGTTCAACCTCATCGCCTTCCGCGAGACGCTGACCGGGAAGGTCCACGTCGCCCTCGTCCGAGGGGACGTCGACGGCGCCGAGAACGTGCTCGTTCGCGTGCACTCCGAGTGCCTCACCGGCGACGTCTTCCACTCGCTCCTCTGCGACTGCGGTGAGCAGCGTGAGCAGGCACTTGCACAGATCGCGCGCGAGGGCTGCGGCGTCTTCCTCTACATGGCGCAGGAGGGACGCGGCATCGGGCTGATCAACAAGCTTCGAACGTATGAGCTGCAGGCGCAGGGCCTCGACACCGTCGAGGCCAACGTGGCCCTCGGCTTCCCCGCCGATGCCCGCGACTACGGAATCGGCAACCAGATCCTGGCAGATCTCGGGCTGACCACGATTCGGATCCTCACGAACAACCCGAAGAAGCTGACCGGGATCGACGGGTTCGGCCTCAAGGTCGTGGAGCAGGTGCCGATCGAGGTCGCGCCGAACGACGAGAACCGGCGCTACCTCTCGGTCAAGCGGGATAAGCTCGGACACAGGCTTCACCACCAAGACCTCCGCAACCCCGATCTGGAGACCGAGACCGAGACATGAGCAACGAATGGGATGATCACGACCGCGACGATCTGGACGAGCTCGCTCCGCTCGGTGAGCGCGAGCCCGCTGACGCCGAAGAGGTCGACCTCCCCATCACCGCAACCGCGCTTCCTCTGGCCTTCGAGACGCCCAGCGAGACGAGCGATCCGTTTGCAGAGTGGCCGGAGCCGAAGAGCGGGCTCGTGATTGAGGACACGCCGGACGAGGGCGTGAGTGTCGAGCACGTGAGTGGCGAGATCGACGTGCCCGATGGCTACACCGTCCTCGAAGGGACACCGACGGGGCATCGCCGTACGGTCGCGGTCGTCGTGTCACGCTTCAACGGTGGTCTCACCAACCGCCTTCTCGCTTGCGCTATCAAGACGCTCGAGGATGCTGGCGTCTCGCCGGACTCGGTCACCGTCGTGCCCGTGCCGGGCGCGTTCGAGCTACCGCTCGCTGCGATGGCGCTCGCCAAGACACGCCGGTACGCGTGCGTCGTCGCGCTTGGCGCGATCGTCCGTGGCGAGACCGCGCACTTCGACTACGTCGCCAGCGAGGCCGCGTCGGGCCTGCAGCTCGCCGGTATCGAGACGGGTGTCCCGGTCGCCTTCGGCGTCCTCACTGTCGACACGGTCGAGCAGGCCGAAGCACGCATCGGTCGTGCCGCCGACGCTGTTCGAACGGCGCTCGAGATGGCTGACCTGTTCGCCCAGATGCGGGCCTCCGCCCGCGAGTCGTAGAGACCCGCTAGACTCCTTCGTCGATGTCCAAGATCTGCACAGTCTGTGGCAAGAAGCCCTCGTTCGGGAACAACCGGTCACACTCGATGGTTGCGACCCGTCGGCGTTTTGAGCCAAACCTCCAGCGTGTTCGCATGCTGTTGAATGGCGTCGCAACGCGCGCCTACGTCTGCACCCGGTGCCTCAAGGCCGGCAAGGTGCAGAAGGCCGTCTGACCCGGGTTTCGGTCGCGACGGAGGACGCGTGAGACATCGCGTGCTCGAACTGGCACGAGGGGCGCTCGCGGCGATCGAGGCGCACCGCGGTCGGATCGACGATCTCAACGTCTATCCCGTACCGGACGGTGACACCGGGACGAACCTCACGCTGACGGTGCAAGCCATCGTCGTGGCGCTCGAGTCCGGGCGCAGCGACGACAGGGCCGGCATCGCCCAGGAGGTCACGAGAGCGGCCCTGATGGGCGCCCGGGGCAACTCCGGCGTGATCCTCTCCCAGATCGTTCGTGGCGCCGCAGAGGCGTTCACGGTCTCCAATGACCTTGGCCCGGCGCTCCGCCGCGCAAGCGACGTGGCCTACGGGGCGGTACCGACGCCGGTCGAGGGGACGATCCTGACCGCGATCCGGGAGCTTGCCGAGGAGGCCGAGTCCGGCGGTGACCTCGCTGCGGTGCTGCGGCGTGGCGATGACTGCGTCGTGCGCACCCAGGCGCTTCTGCCCGCACTCACGGCGGCCGGCGTCGTCGATGCGGGTGCGGCAGGGCTCGTCGAGATCGTGCGGGGCATCGCTGCCGCGATCAGCGGTGAGGCGCTTCCGGCCCCCGACCCGGGAGCGCGCGTGGCGCTGACGACCGACGCGATCCACCTCGAGCCGTCTCGCTACCGCTACTGCACCGTCTTCGTGGTCGAGGGCGAGGAGCTGGATGCGCCGATCCTTGAGTCGGAGCTCGCGGCGTTCGGCGACTCGCTTCTCGTCGTTGGCGATCCGGCCGCGCTCAAGGTGCACGTCCACACCGACGATCCCGGGCGGGCGCTCTCGCTTGGAACCGCCCGCGGCACGATCGCCGGAATCGAGATTGCAAACATGCACGCCCAGACGGCGCAGCGCGAGGAGCGGCTCTCCCATCCGCCCGTGGAAGCGTGCGCGGTTGTCGCTGTCGTCGCAGGAGACGGGAACCGTGCGCTCTTCGAGAGCCTCGGCGCGACGGTCGTCGACGGCGGTGCGACGATGAACCCTTCGACGGCAGAGATCCTGGCGGCGATCGACGCGGCCGACGGTGCCGAGGTGATCGTGCTGCCAAACAGCGGCAACGTGATCATGGCGGCCGAGGCGGCAGCGGGTAGCGCCGCGCGGCCGACCCGTGTGTTGCCGACGACGACACTGCAGGCAGGACTCGCAGCCCTTGTCGCGTTTACGCCGTCACGCGCAGCGGATGCGAACGCCGCGGAGATGGCCGGAGCTGCGTCGGAGATTGTGACCGGTGCCGTCACGCGCGCGTCGCGCGACGTCGAGAGCGACGGCGTCACGATCCGCACCGGTGAGTGGCTCGGGCTGGTCGAGCGCAGGCCTGTCGCTGGCGGGAGCTCGTTTGACGAGGTGACGCGCGTTGTGCTCGCCCGTTTGCTTGATGAGCCGCGCGGCGTTCTGACGTTCCTGACGGGCGCGGAGCCGCAGCCGCTCGACACGATCCTGGTCGAACTCGCCGAGACGCACCCCGCGGTCGAGTGCGATGTGCACGACGGCGGCCAGCCTCACTACACGCTCCTGCTCTCGGCGGAATAACCTGACGCTCGTGGGCGGGGTCAGCGTGGTGATCGTCGAGGACAACCGGGTGTTCCGCGAGACGCTCGAGCTGATGCTTGGCTTGCGCCGCGAGATCACCGTGGTCGGGTCGGTCGACGGTGGCCTCGCGGCCGTCCAGGTCTGCGCGGAGCTGCAGCCGGACGTCGTGCTGATCGACTACCGGATGCCGGGGATGGACGGCGCCGAGGCGACGCGCGAGGTCCTGCTCGCCTCGCCGCGCTCGAGCGTCGTCTGTCTGACAGCATCGATCTCCCATGCCGAGGTGAGCCACGTCCTCGCTGCGGGCGCAGTCGCCTGCCTGACCAAGGACAGGGATCTCGACTCGATCGTCAACGCCATCCACGCTGCTGCCGCAAGGCCGTCACTCGCATGAACCTCAACGCATCCGATACCGCAGTCGTTCTCGACTCGACGGCAGACTTTCCCGACGCGCACGAGCGCTTTCCGAACTGGCGCGTGGTGCCGCTCTACGTCAACTTCGGAACGGTGAGCTATCGCGACGGCGTTGACATCGGGCCCGACGAGTTCTACAAGCGCCTCGCTGCGTCGGCCGAGTCACCGAGGACATCGCAGCCGACGCCGGCCGACTTCCTCACGGTTTACGACGCGCTCGCACCGACGTATCCGAACGTGATCTCGCTGCAGCTCTCCTCGACCCTCTCTGGAACATTTGCCAGCGCGCAGACGGCCGCCGGGTTGAGTGCTGCGGCCGTGCGGGTCTTCGATACGCGGTCGGTGGCGGCTGCAGTCGTCCTGCTCGGTCTCGCGATCCAGCGCCGGCTCGAGGCGGGGACAACCGACCAGGAGATCGCGGCGCTCGTCGACCGCTTCTGCCGCGAACACCGTCTGTTCGCGACGTTCGAGACCCTCGAGTACCTCGCTCGCGGCGGGCGGATCGGCCGCGCCGCCGCTTTCGCCGGCGGCCTGCTCAACGTCCAGCCGATCCTGTCGCTCGAGGATGGCGAGCTCGTGCCGTTCAAACGGGTGAGAGGTGGGCAGAAGGCGATCGAGGAGCTCGGCGCGCTGCTTGTTGCCGAGACGGCCGACACGCCTTCTCTCCGGGTTGCGTTCGCGAACGCTGCCGCTCCGGAACGGCTGGCAGCGCTCGAGGCGGTTGTTCGCCGTGTCCGGCCGCATGCGCAGGTCGAGGTTTCAACCTCTCTTGGGGCCGTTGTCGGGACCCACGCAGGGCCTGGAGCCCTGGGTCTCTTCTGGTTCGACGACCCGGAGGGGTAATGCCCGCCGGGTCGGGTCATATACTCGGTCCCGGTGGTGACGATGGCCCGTACGGAGTCGGGTTTCTCCGGCCTGGTCCAGGACGGTAACTGGCCGCGGCCGCGCGGCTGGGCGCGCCCGGAGCGGCTTGCAGAGACCCTTGGAGCGCTCCCGGGCGTCGGGCCTGCACTCGCAAAACGGCTCCGGCTGCTGGGCCTCGCCACGGTCGACGACCTGCTGTTCCGGCGGCCGCGCCGTTACGAATCGGCTGCCGACGAGGTGCCGATCGCGCACGTCTGTGGTGAGGCGGAGGTCGCGATCGCGGGAACGGTCTCCGAGGTTCGCGTGCGGCGCACCTCCCGCCGACTCTCGCTCCTGACGGCACGGGTCACCGACCCGAGCGGGACGATCTCGGCGACCTGGTTCAACCAGCCGTGGCTGGTCGAGAGGCTCGTTCCCGGGGCCACCGTTCGCCTGCGCGGCAAGCTCGGGAAGTATGGATTCGACGTCAAGTCGTACGACCTCGGAGAGGCGCGGGCGACGGCCGACTTCGCCCCCGTCTACGGGGCCAGCGAGGCGGTTCCGTCCTTCAAGCTGCGCGAGCTCGAGCGCGCCGCGCTCGAGCTGCGCGTCTACGACGTCCTCGACCCGCTCCCGTCGCACCTCGAGCTGCCGCTTCGACGCGACGCCCTCGCTGCCGTCCACTTTCCCGTCGACCCGTCCCAGGCGGAGACCGCGCGGCGCAGGCTTGCTCTCGACGAGCTCGTGGCGCTGCAGCTCGCGGTGCTCCGGTCACGTGCCGAGGACGCGGTCGCCGACTCGCTTGGTGAGCCGGGCGAGCTCGTTGGTCGCTACGTGGCGTCGCTGCCGTTCGCCCTCACCGAGCATCAGCGCGCCGCGATCGTCGAGATCGACGCCGACCTCGCACGCACCGTTCCGATGCAGCGGCTGCTCCAGGGCGACGTCGGCTCGGGCAAGACGGTCGTCGCGCTCTACGCGCTCCTCCGTGCGGTCGAGACCGGCAGCCAGGGGGCGCTGATGGTGCCGACCGAGACACTCGCTGAGCAGCACTTCCTCACCGTCGAGGCTCTCTGCACGCCGCTCGGGGTCAGGTGCGTGCTCCTGACGGGGGCGTCCGGCTCGAAGCGTCTGCGCGCCGAGCTCGCGAGCGGCGAGGCGCAGATCGCCGTCGGGACGCACGCGCTGATCCAGCGCGAGGTCGAGTTCGCCGATCTGGCTGTGGCGGTCGTCGACGAGCAGCATCGCTTCGGGGTCGAGCAGCGCAAGGCGCTCGCCGAGCGCCGGACGCCTCACGTGCTTCACATGACGGCAACGCCGATTCCCCGGACGCTCGCCCTGACGGTGTACGGCGACCTCGCGGTGACCGAGATCGCGAAGCCGCCGGCTGAGCGCAAGCCGATCATGACGGCGTGGGTGGGGGCGGAGCGGTCGAGCGAGGCCTACGGCAGGCTTCGGGTACACCTCGATGCGGGCCGCCAGGCGTACGTTGTCTGTCCGCTGATCGAGGCGTCGGAGACGACGCTTGCCCGCGCGGCCGAGCAGGAGGCCGAGCGCCTGCGCCGCGCCGAGCTCGCCGGGTACCGGGTCGGGCTTCTCCATGGCCGACTCAAGGCCGCCGAGCGGCGCGAGGTGATGCGCGCGTTCAAGGAGCGCGAGCTCGACGTGCTCGTTGCGACGACGGTGATCGAGGTCGGGGTCGACGTGCCGAACGCGACGATCATGATCATCCAGGAGGCCGATCGCTTCGGTCTCGCTCAGCTTCACCAGCTTCGCGGGCGGGTGGGGCGTGGCGCCGAGCAGTCCTACTGCCTCCTCGTGTCGCGGACGAAGGACGAGCTGACCGACTCTGCCCAGGCGCGACTCGAAGCACTCGTCTCCACGACCGACGGATTTGACCTGGCCGAGCGCGACCTCGAGCTGCGTGGCGAGGGCTCGTTCTTCGGCGCGCGTCAGTCGGGCCGGCTCGGCGATCTTCGCTTCACCTACCTCCGCGCGGACAGGGCGCTGCTTGAACGCGCCCGTGAGGTCGCTCGCTCGCTTGTCTCGGAGCAGGGCCCATGGCAGGACGCGGCCGACGAGCTGCTCGCCGACAACGACCTCACCGGTCTCGCGTGAGTCGCAGAAGGTCAGCGTCGTGGTTGCCCCAGCGTCGCTGAAGCGCCACGCGAGTGAGGGGTAGGCTCTCGCCGTGCGGATCATCGCGGGAAGCAAGCGGGGGCACCGGATCGACGCGCCGAAGGGGGACAAGACACGTCCGACCTCGGACTTCGTCCGGGAGTGCGTCTTCAACCTGATCGGCCCTGTCGACGGAGCCTCTGTGCTTGATCTCTACGCTGGCTCCGGCGCGCTGGGGATTGAAGCGCTCTCACGCGGTGCCGAGCGCGCCGTCTTCGTCGACGCCGATCGCGCCGCGTGCCGCGCGGTCGACGCGAACCTCGAGAAGTGCAAGCTGCAAGGGATCGTTCTCTGCCAGGACGTCCACCGGGCGCTCGGCGCCGACCGCGGCGGCTACGACCTGATCCTGGTCGACCCGCCGTACGACCAGACCGACCACACGCGTCTCGCACCGCAGATCGCCCGTCTCCTCGCCCCCGACGGCCTGTTCGTCCTCCAGACACCGGCGTCGCTCGAGCCCACCCTCGAAGGACTGACCATCCGCACCTCGCGCAAGTACGGCTCCGCGAGGCTTACCCTGTTCGAGCTGTGATCACCGCGATCTGCCCCGGCTCGTACGACCCCGTCACCAACGGGCACGTCGACGTGATCACGCGGGCGGCGCAGATCTTCGACCGCGTCGTCGTCGGCGTGGTCGGAAATCCGCAGCACAAGTCACCGACCTTCCCGCTCGAGGAGCGCGTCGAGCTGCTCAAGGAGGCGCTCGCTCCCGTCCGGAACGTCGAGGTCGACGTCTTCAGCGAGCTCGTCGTCGCGTTCGCCCGCCGCTGGGATGCCAAGGTGATCGTCAAGGGGCTCCGGGTGATCTCCGACTTCGAATGGGAGTTCCAGATGAACCAGCTCAACCGGCACCTTGCCCCGGAGATCGAGACGGTCTACGTGATGGCAAGCTCGCAGGTCAGCTTCGTCTCTTCAAGTGGCGTGAAGGAGATTGCCTCCTTCGGGGGAAATGTTGAGGAGCTCGTTCCAAAAGCCGTCGCGCGCCGCCTCCGGGAGCTCTTCCCGAACGGACGTGGTGGCACGCCAGTCAGCGACCAGGAGTAAGCTTCAGCGAACGCATGGACGTACTCGTTCTCATCGACAAGCTCGACGACCTCGTACACAACGCGAAGGCCGTGCCCCTCACCGACCAGGTGCGGATCGACCGCGAGGAGATCTACGACATCCTCGACCAGATGCGTGCCACGATCCCCGAGGAGATCAAACAGGCCCGCTGGATCGTCAAGGAGCGTCAGGAGATGCTTGCCGAGGCCAAGCGCGAGCAGGACAGGCTCCTGCAGGAGGCCCGCGAGCAGGCCGTTCGTGAGGCGTCGCAGACGGAGATCGTGAAGCTCGCCGAGCGCCAGGCGCAGGAGATCATCGATGAGGCACGCCGCAACGCGCGGGAGATGCGCCTCGAGATGGAGGACTGGGCCGACGGGATGCTCGCCACCCTTGAGAACAATCTCGACAAGTTCCTCACCGCGGTACGCCGCGGCCGCGACCGTCTCCACGAGCGCTCGCAGGAAACCGTCGTCGCGGGTATCGGCCCGATCGACGTCGGCGACGACGGCGCGTACTAGCCACCGGCCGCCGCGGTGATCCGCAGGCTCCTCGCGCTGTTTCGCTCCGGCGTCTCGATCGAGGAGATCGATGCCTTCCGTCGTCCCGGCATCGACGCCTACGACCTGGCGGAGAGCCTTCCGGTCGGCTGGGCTCGCTACGCCGCCTGGAACGCCTTCGTCCTGCAGACCTACGGAGACAAGCTGATCGAGGCTGGCGAGTCCGACGGGTACGTCCCGGGGGAGATCGCGATCGTCGCACGGGGACTCTTCCGCCTCGTCGGGGAATGGCTCCTACGGGCGCGGCAGCTCGAGGCGACTCCGGCGCTGACGATGGACGTGGAGTTCCCAGGCGAGCTCCCGAACTGGCGGACGTCGATCAGGGAGTCCGACGAGCTCGCGGGGATGCGCGCAACCCTGGAGGCGCTGCGGGCGTGGGCTGCCTCGGATCTCGACCGCTTCGGCGGCGAGGAGACGGCGGAGGCGCGCCTCCGCGGCCGTCTCGCGGCCGTCGACTCCGCAATCGACACCGTGGATGCGCTCTGGACGTCCCGGCCGCCGGAGGAGCTGCGAGGAGGCATAGGGGACGCGCTCGTCGACGGCCTCGAACGCGCGAACCAGCTTGGTCAGCTGCTCGCCCAGCCGGCGCTCCTCGAGCGCGTCGCGCACGACTGACGCCCCCTCTGCTCGGTACGCTGCATCCGTGACGAGCTTCAACCTTCGCCAGGTGAAGCTGCGTCCGGGCGAGCAGCACCGGGAGGCTCTGGAGGTTGAGCTGCCGGCGTTCGAGTTCGGTGGGCAGCGCTACGTGCCGGTGCCGGAGACGGTGACCGCCGACTTCGTGATCGATCGCGCGCTCACCGGCACGGTCTTCGGTCTCACGTTCGCAACGCACCTTCAGGGGCCGTGCTACCGCTGCCTGGGGGATGCGTTCCTGGACATTCCGGTGAAGGCTCGCGAGTACCAGGCCGAGTCGCCCGACGATGAGGAGCTGACGACGCCGTATGTCGCCGCCGACCAGCTCGATGTCTCGGCGTGGGCTCGTGACAACGTCGCTCTCGCGTTGCCCGAGAAGATCCTCTGTCGGAAGGGCTGCGCGGGGCTCTGTGCGACCTGTGGAGCGAGTCTGAACGACAACCCACACGAGCACGACGCTCCCCCCGGAGACTCGCGCTGGTCGGCACTTGACGGTCTCCGCGGCCTCTTGTAGCTCGCGTCAGCTACAGTTTCGGCCGCTTACCATGGCAGTCCCAAAAAGGAAAACCTCAAAGTCCCGTCGCGACAAGCGTCGGGCGACGCACGCGATCGAGGCGCCGCGGGTCAACACGTGCCCGCAGTGCAACTCGCCCAAGCTTCCTCATCGGGTTTGCCCGACCTGCGGCACGTACAAGGGCCGCGAGGTCATTCCCATCCGTTTCGGGGGGTAACCCGTGACTCGCGTCGCGGTTGACGCCCTCGGTGGCGACCGCGCCCCTGCTGAGATCGTCGCAGGCGCGCTCGAGGCGGCAGCCGACGGCATCGACGTCGTGCTCTTCGGGCCCGCCGGGTTGGAGACGGGTGGACTTGAGCTCGTCGAGACGACCGACGTGATCGAGATGGCAGAGAAGCCGGCCGAGGCAGTGCGCGCGAAGCCGAACTCGTCGCTCGTCGCCGCGGTTCGGTCTGTTGCCGACGGCACGACCGACGCCGTCGTCTCGGCCGGGAACACCGGCGCTGTTCTCGCGGCCGGTCTGCTGCATCTCCGGCGTCTTCCTGGTGTCCTCCGTCCGGCGATCGCGGTTCCGATTCCGGCGCGCCTGAAGCCAACCCTTCTCCTTGACGGCGGCGCGAACGCCGACAGCCGCCCCGAGCACCTCGTCCAGTTCGGCGTGATGGGCTCGATCCTGTCGCAGGAGCTGCTCGGCGTCGAGAACCCCGAGGTGCGCCTCCTCTCGATCGGCGAGGAGCCCGAGAAGGGCGACCAGATCACGATCGAGGCGCACGAGCTGCTGCGCGACGAGACGGGCCTCAATTTCCTCGGGAACGCCGAGGGGCGTGACCTGCTCCGCGGCACCTCGGACGTGATCGTCACGGGCGGCTTCACCGGAAACCTCGCGCTGAAGCTGCTCGAGGGCACGATCAAGGAGCTACTCGACGCGCTCCGCGAGGAGATCTCGGCGACCCCGCGCGGCAAGATCGGCGGCCTTCTTATCCGTCCGGCCGCCCGTCGCCTGCGGACGCGGCTCGACCCCGACACCTACGGCGGTGCGTACCTGATCGGCCTTCGTGGTCTGGCCGTGATCTCGCACGGCAACGCCGGAAGGACGGCGATCGGGAACGCGATTCGGCTCGCGGCCCGCGGTGTCGACAACCGCGTTGTCGATCGTCTGGCGGAGCGTCTGCCCTATCGCGACCGCCGCGAAGAGTCGCAAGGCACCTGATCACGTCGTGGCGCGCGGTATGATCGGCGCGCTCCCGCCCCCAATACCTAGAGAGGTGTCATGGCAGCGTCCCGCGAAGAGGTCTACGAGCGCGTCAAGGAAGTTCTGACCGATCAGCTCGGTGTCGATGAAAGCGCCATCAACGAGGAGGCGCATTTCCAGGATGACCTCGATGCCGACTCGCTCGATCTGGTCGAGCTGATCATGGAGCTCGAGGATCAGTTCGGAATCAAGATCTCCGATGAAGACGCCCAGAAGATCACCACCGTTCGCCAGGCAGTCGACTACGTCTCTGCGCTCCAGTAACGGTCTTCTCGAACTGATCGACGCGCTGCCGCCCGAACGGGCAGCGGCTGCGTTCACCCATTCCAGCTGGGCGGCCGAGAGGATCGAGTCGTACGAACGACTCGAGTTCCTCGGCGACTCGGTGCTTGAGCTCGTGATCGCCCATGCGCTGTACGAACGGTTTCCTGACTACAGCGAGGGGCAGCTTGCGAAGCTTCGCTCGCACGTGGTCTCACGTGCGAGCTGCGCCGTGGTCGCCGAGGAGCTTCGCCTCGGCGACCGGCTGCTGGCCGAGGCGTCCGGGCCGGACACCGAGGAGCAGCGCGGCCTCGTCCACAACCGCAATATCCTCGCGGCGATCCTCGAGGCCGTTCTCGCGGCGCTCTACCTGGAGCATGGCTTCGGGCCGATCGCGCCGGCGATCGTCGAGGCGTTCGGAAGCCGGATCGACTACGCCCTCTCCAACCAGGTAGACCACAAGACCGAGCTGCAGGAGACGGTCGCCCGGCTCGGCCGGACGGTCGCCTACTTCGTGCTCGACGCTGTCGGGCCGGCCCACAAGCGGACGTTCACGATGGCCGCAACGATCGACGGCGAGCAGGCTGGGACGGGTGTGGGGAGCTCGAAGAAGGCGGCCGAGCAGCTCGCTGCGCGCGAGGCGCTCGAGTGGCTTGCACGCGATCTTCCTGCGTAGGAGGGCCGTCCGCCGCCGAAGTCAGACTTCCGGCGCGTGCATCTGAAGACGATCAAGCTCCGTGGGTTCAAATCATTCGTGGACCCGGTTGAGGTGCGCCTCGAGTCCGGGGTAGCAGTCGTCGTCGGTCCGAACGGCTCGGGGAAGTCGAACATCTCCGACTCGATCCTCTGGGCGACCGGCTCGCTTGCGCCGCACGAGCTGCGCGCCGAGAAGCCGGACGACGTTCTGTTTGCCGGGTCGAACGGACGCAAACCCGTCGACCACTGCGAGGTGGAGCTGATCTTCGACAACGAGGATGGCGCCTGGCCTGACCTGCCGTTCTCCGAGGTCTCGCTCACCCGTCGGCTTCATCGCGGCGGTGAGGGGCAGTACCTGATCAACCGCGCGGCGGTGCGCCGGATCGACCTCGTCGAGCTGCTCTCCGACGTCGGTCTCGGCGGTGGTCTGCGCTCGGTGATCTCGCAGGGGAGCGTCGAGTCCGTCCTGGGCGCGAAGCCGGCCGAGCGTCGCTCACTCATCGAAGAGGCTGCCGGTCTTGGACGGTTCAAGATGCGCCGCCATCGGGCAGAGCTGAAGCTTGCGCGTGTTGCGACGCAGGTCGAGCGGGCGCGTGACATCGAGGAGGAGGTGCGCAAGCGGCTTCGCCCGCTCGCGTTGCAGGCGACGGCGGCCGAGCGCGCCGAGAAGCTCGTCGAGGAGCTTGTCCGGATCCAGGCGGCGATTGCCACGCTCGATCTCGCCCGGCTGCGCGAGCGCCGCGCCGCTGCCGAGGGACGGCGCGCCCACGAGGTCACGCGGCGTCAGGAGGTCGAGCTGAAGATCTCTGCACTCCTCGACGCCCGGGAGAAGGCCGAGGAGGAGCTCACCGACGCCGCCGGGGCCCGCGAGGGCGCCACGGCCGCGCTCTACCGTCTTCGGGCGGGTGCAGAGCGGCTCGTGCTGCGCCGCGAGTCGGCTCAGGCTCTCTACGCGAATCTGAAGGCCGAGCACGAGGTTGCGCTCAAGTTCGACCCAGCACAGTCCGACGCACTCGTACGCGCGGCACGCGAGGCCACAGTGGCCGCGCAGGCTGCGGCCGCGGATCGAGCGCGGCTCGAGCTAGAGGCGCAGGAGCGCTGGGCCCGGGTCGGTGCGGTGGAGCGGTCGCGTCAGTCGGTGATCGCTGCCGAGCTCGACGTGCTGCTGGAGGCGCGCGCGAAGGTCGAGGACGAGCTCGTTGGGGGCGGTCGCAACGCGCTGCTTGCGCTGCGTGAGGCGAGCCAGCGCCTCGCGCTCCGGCACGAGTCGACGAATCGTCTCCGCGAGGGGCTGCGTCGCGAGATTGAGGAGGCGAACCGTGTCCTTCCGGGGCCGTCGCCTGCCGCGCTTGGCGTCGCAGCCGATGAGACAGACGCGCAGGCGCGCGCTGCGACCCGCGAGCGCGACGACCTGAACGCGCGCGCGGCGCTTGCTCGCGAGCGGCTTGCGGGACTCGAGCAGTCGCTCGCAGAGCGCGAGGGCATCCCGCCCGCCGCGCGTGCGTTTGCGGAGGAGGGTGAGCGGCTTGCGCTCTCGCTGCTTGAAGTCGCCCCGGGCGAGGAGCGCGCGGTGGCTGCGGCGCTTGGTCGCCTGGCGTCATCGATCGTCACAGACGATCCGGCTCACGGCCTCGCGTTGCTCGAGAAGGCCCGCGATGCCGGTCTCGGCTCACTCGTCGTGCTCGTGGGCCGCGATCCCCGCGACGTCGTCGCTGGTCTTCCCGTTGTCGAGGCCGGTGAGCTCCTTGCGTCACCGGTCCCCGCGGTCACGCGCGAGGGGCTCGGCTGGGATCCGACGCGCGGCGAGCTCTGGTTCGCCGGTGAGACCGCAGAGGCGGTCCTGCTCGAGCTCGAGGCGCAGCGCAATGCGCTCGCCGAGCAGGTCGCCGGGCTCGAGCAGGCCGCTGCTGCCGCGGCCGAGGCCGCAGCGACCGCCGCCGAGCGCGCACAGGGCGCCGCTTCCGCTTTCGCTCCCGTCGCGCATCTCCGCAGCGTGCGGCGCAAGGATCCGGTTCTGCTTGGGCGCATCGGTGGGGCGGCCGACCGCCTGGACGAGGCGCTTCGCCTGGCGGCGGCAACTGCCTCTCGGATGGAGGGGCCGCTCGCCGCCCGGGCCGCATCGGCTGCCGACGACCTCAAGGCGATCACGACGAGCGAGACCGACCTGCGCCGCAGCGTTGCCGAGCTCGACGCCCTCGCTCTCGCGGCGGAGCGCCGCGCGAATGGCCGTGGGGCTGACCGCCACGGCATCGACGTCTCCGGTGACCCCGAGGCCCTCCGCGCGGAGGCCGAGGACATCTCTGCGCAGGCCGCAGCGGCGGCGAGTGCTGCCGCTGCCGCCGCTGAGCGAGCCGCTGCTGCGTCGCGCGCCCTTGCCGACGCCGATGGTCGTCTCTCCCGCCGCGTCAGCGCACACGTGCTCGAGCAGCTCGCCTCGTCGGCAGGTCGGCTCGCTGCGGCTCTCACCGTCGGGATCGATCGCTTCGAGGGGCCGCTGCGGGCACGCGTCGAGGCTGATGCTGCCCGCACCGTTGAGCTCGGCGCCGACCTGCGCCGCCTCGGTGCCGAAGAGGTTGAGCTTCGCGCCGTGGCCGCGAGCACGTCGGAGCGCCTGTCGGCGATCGACGTCGAGCTGGCACGGACGGACGCCGAGCAGGAGGATGCGCAGCGCCGTCTCGATGAGGCCGACGCCGAGCCCGCCGAGGGCGACGACCGCAACGAGCTCGCGCAGCGTTTCGAGCGCCTTGAGCGCCGTCGTGAGCAGCTCGGTCAGGTGAACCCGCTCGCAAAGGAGGAGTACGAGGAGGAGAAGCTCCGCCTCGAGGAGCTCTCCGCTCAGCGTGAGGATCTCGAAAAGAGCCTTGAGGAGATCGAGAAGCTCCGTCAGGAGCTGACCGAGACGGTCGAGAGCCGCTTCGCGGAGACGTTCGCGGCCGTCGAGAGGCACTTCACTGATGTCGCCGCCACGCTGTTCCCCGGAGGTGAGGGCCGACTGCTTCTCACAGATCCCGAGGACGAGAGCGAGGAGCACGGCATCGAGGTCGAGCTTCGTCCAGCGGGCAAGCGTGTCACCCGCCTGTCGCTCCTGTCCGGCGGTGAGAAAGCTCTCGGCGCAATCGCATTCCTGTTTGCGCTGTTCCTCGCCCGCCCGAGCCCGTTCTACCTCCTCGACGAGGTCGAGGCGGCGCTCGACGACACCAACATCGGTCGCTTTACGAGCCTGCTGCGCCGCTACGCCGATCAGGCGCAGTTCATCGTGATCACGCATCAGAAGCGCACGATGGAGGCCGCCGACGTCCTCTACGGTGTCACGATGGGCCCCGACGGCGTCTCGCAGATCGTCTCCCGTCGGCTCCCGCAGGAAGCGGAAGCCGAAGCCGAAGCGGTCAAGATCGCCTGATCGACGCCGGACGGCCCGCTGGATCGCAGACTCAGGGCTTGAGCCGATGAGGGGTACTGCCGCTGAAACGCTTTTCTCTTGAGAGATCGTTGAGTAGTTGAGGAAATAGGAGGCATGCGCGCGCCTCTCGACACGCTCTTCGATCTCTCTCTCTCTCTCTCTCTCTCTCTCTCTCTCTCTCTCTTGCGCGGACGCAGCTGGCCCGCGACGTCGATCGCGACGTGCTGGCGGCACTTCTCGCCCGCCGCTGAGAGTCAGGTCTGGCGTTAGCCGGTCGGCATGCCGAGCTGGTAGCCCTGAAAGCTGGTGGTCGAGAGCTGGAGCGCCACGTACTGGGGTGGCCTTCCGATGTCGATGAACACGCTCTTGCCGGCGATCATCACGTTCGTCGCGTGCATCGGGCCGGCCTGCGCTTCGAGGACGACACGGCTGACCGCACCGCCGCCGACGTAGCTCTGCCCCTCGTAGATCACCTGGGTGGGAAGCGACTCCGACTGCGAGAACTTGAAGACGGCACCCGCCCCGAGGACGATCGCAGCCGTCACCAGCACAGGGATCAGGATCTTGCGAGCCGTCGAGCGTTCGTCTCTCACCGTCTGATCGTGTCACAGACCGCGGGGCACCGGTCGGCGTGGCCCGCGCCGCTAGCGTTTCGTCCCATGGCGCGCAGCTGGGCTGAACTCCTCGGTGATACTGACGGGCCCCAAGAGTCCGAGGCCTCGCGCCAGGGATTCTTCGGCCGGCTGCGTGAGTCGCTTGGCCGCTCCCGCCGCGCCCTCACCGACCAGCTCGCGGCCGTCGCCTTCGATCCCGGCGACGCGGCCTCGTGGGAGCGGCTTGAGGAGGCGCTGCTCGGTGCCGATGTCGGCGTGCCCGCGACAGCCGAGCTGATCAGACGGCTCGAAGCGCGCCAGGATCTGACCGACCTCGACACAGCGCTCACGGAGGAGATCACCGCGCTCTTCGGCGCACCGCCGACCCTCGACCTCGCGCACGCACCTGCAGTGATCCTCGTCGTCGGTGTGAACGGCACCGGGAAGACGACGACGATCGGCAAGCTCGCCCAGAAGCTCCACGAGCACGGTCGAAGCGTCACGCTCGGTGCTGCCGACACGTTTCGCGCGGCAGCCGAGGAGCAGCTCGAGGTCTGGGCGAAGCGTTCGGGCGCCCGTTTTGTTGGCGGTGAGCGCGGGGGAGACCCGGCAGCCGTCGCCTTCGACGCCGTCAAGGCCGGTGGCGACGTCGTGATCGTCGACACCGCTGGCCGCCTTCACACGCAGACGAACCTGATGGACGAGCTCGTCAAGGTCCGCCGGGTGATCGCCCGACAGATCGAAGGGGCTCCGCACGAGACGCTGCTCGTCCTCGACGCCACTACCGGGCAGAACGGTCTCCAGCAGGCACGGCTGTTCGGCGAGGCGGTCGGGGTGACCGGGGTCGCGTTGACGAAGCTCGACGGCTCGGCCAAGGGCGGCATCGCCGTGGCGATCGCGCATGAGCTCGGGCTGCCGGTCAAGCTCGTCGGCGTCGGTGAGGGGCTCGACGACCTCCGTCCGTTCGATCCGGACGAGTTCGCCCGCGCCCTCGTCTCCGCCTGACGCCGGAGGCAATTGTCCCCCAAAAGGGGAAGTTATCCTCCCTACCTTCTGCATACCGGGACTGACGTCGGTTTGCAACCTGGTGCCTCGACACTGCTCTTACCAATCAAGCGACGCCTGTGTTGGGCGTCCTGAGTCAAGGGAGATGGCATGTTGAAGCAGCGGGTTTCAGTTCTTGTTGGTCTGGGTGTTGCGGTGTTGGCGTTGGCGGCTGCGGCTGTTGCTGGGACGGTGACGGCGACGGCGACGGTGACGGGTGCTGGTTCGTTGTCGCTGTCGCATGGTGCGACGTCGAGCCTGTCGGACACGCTTGATGGTTCGGATCAGACGGTCAGCTACTCGATGCCGTTGACGCTTGTTGATGCGCGTGGTTCGGGTGCTGGTTGGAATCTGACGATCACGTCGACGACGTTCACGGATGCCTCGTCTCATACGCTCGCTACGGCGGCGTCGTCGCTTTCGGGTGTGACGTCTGCGTGTAACGCGGGTGGTTCGTGTACCAGCGCGACGAATGCGATCACGTATCCGTTGACGGTTCCGGCGGCTGGGACTGCTCCGACGGCTGTCAAGTTCTTCAACGCAGCGGCGAACACGGGTATGGGGCGGTTCACGCTGACTCCGAGTGTGAGTGTCTCGATCCCGGGTAACAGCTTTGCGGGTAGCTACACCAGCACCGTCACGGTCGCTGCTGTCACTGGCCCGTAACCAGGGCTTCACGCGCCAAAGGCGCCGGCCCGGCCCGCTGCTTGGGCCGGCGCCCTCCCTCC